>Ga0307512_10000223_pt1 | contig 79878 bp, 66 predicted proteins | sample 14_EM_MG_FD_200267 | JGI IMG/M metagenome (GOLD analysis project Ga0307512, IMG submission 200267) | Populus trichocarpa ectomycorrhiza microbial communities from riparian zone in the Pacific Northwest, United States - 14_EM | ecosystem: Host-associated > Plants > Roots > Unclassified | place... | reverse complement strand
GGGATTTTGGAGATTATTATTATATATATCTATGTATTATTAAAGAACAACGTAGTTATCAAGAAGAATGTAAATGAAAACGCAAGAAAGACAGCCAAAACAACGTGAATGATACACTGTGCCAAATTCAATGATTGCATATTGTGGATTCAGCCATGGCAAAATGAACGTCAACGGAGCGTCAACGATTTTTGGTCATGCGTCCTGGGAAATCACACCTCAGATAAGTTGTCGTTACTCATGAAGGTATTGTTGGCTGCCTTTATAGGCAAAACAGATTGCAATACCCTCCCTGCCCCATCATGAAAATGAGCGTCAACGGAGCGTCAACGATTTGTGGTCATGCGTCCTGGGAAATCACACCTCCGATGGGTTGTAGTCAGTCATAAAGTTATTCTTGGCGGCCTTTATAGGCAAAACAGATTGCAGTACCCTCCCTGCCCCATCATGAAAATGAGCGTCACCGGAGCGTCAATGATTTTTGGTCATGGGTCCTGGGAAATCACACCTCCGAGAGGCTGCATTCAGTCATAAAGGAATTTTTGGCTGCCTGTATAGGCAAAACGGATTGCAATACCCTCCATGCCCCATCCTGAAACTGAGTGTCAACGGAGCGTCAACGATTGTTGATCATGTATCATGGGTAATCTGGGGGGCGACAGGTTGCACATTGCCATAAACTGATTATTGGCTGCCTTTATAGGCAAAAGTGAAAGTGAAACGCTTTCTGCCCCATCTTCAAAATCAGCGTCAACAGAGTGTCAACGATTGTTGGCCTTCCATCATGGTTGATCACAGCATGATGTGGCTGTTATTGTCTATATACATCGTTTTGACTGTCATTCTATGCTAAATGGCTCAAGAATGCTTAGTGGTAGCTCTGTAAATGAAATAAGTTGTTACTGTCCCGGAGGATGTGGCTGGAATATCCCGTACATATCTGCCAATAAAGGCTGCCATATCCTTCTTGATGGATGCTTTTGATCAAGCACCACTCATATTACCGAAGATTCAAGACCAAATATTGTTGACGCTCAGTTGACGCTATGTTGACGCTCTGTTAACGCTCTGTTGACGCTCATTTTCAGGATGTGGTTGGCCGCGTGAGTATCCGTGTTTTGCACATCAAGGCAGCTAACACGCCGAAAATGAACCGTGACATACCAATGTCCATACTTTACAATTAGCAGTAGCATATCTGAATGCGACCATAAATGTGAAACCCGAAACGCAGAACCGGAGATTGGACCCGACAGGTCTAGCCAAACCTGGCGAAACCCGCAGGTTGACGGGTACGGGTCAAGGTTTGGCCCGCCAAGAGTCAGCGGGTCGGGTTTCTGGGCGGGTTTGGAACCGAACCAACCCATTTCGGTTGTCCAAAACCGGACTGCTGGCGGGTTACCCGGACCCGTTGCTAACACTAATTTGAACATAATGCTAGTCTTTCTGCCTGATTGAGACTTGGCCTTGGGAAAATGCCGAGCGCAGTAATGTTTTTGCACTATTCGCACTCACACCACTATAATTTATGTATCTTGCCAAAAGCTTCATTGCACCTGCTATACATCTGTTTATCGACCTATATTGACAAGCTACTGCTCACCATTCGCCCATAATATATCACTATCTAAATCTCTAATTCCAGATACATAAAGAAGCTGGTGAGACATTGACGCATTTTGTCCTACATTTTTTTCACTCTCTTATTCCTCCTCGTTTTGATTGCATTGACCGTCATTGACACCGTTTCAGCCTTATTCTTTGACTGCCGTGTAGGCGGAATCAATCCAGGAACATTTGCCGTGGCGCTCACATCCCTCTGCTCTGGGCAGTCCGGATCCTTGATGCGATTGTCTTACTTTATAACTGATTCAACTTCCACCCAGCAATCGTCTTCGCTGTCATTCGGTTTGTCTAAGTCCCCATTCCAGTTAAGCCAATCTTCAGTTTCCAAAATGCATTCTGGTGCACTATTCTCATCACTTTCGACTGGATGACAGTTGAATCTTCGGATTCGGCGGGCATTGAATATGTGAGTTCGTCCACCAGGGATGTCCTTTGCAGAGCAAGGTGGTGCCAATGGACATCTTTCTGACAATTGAAATGCAGCCACACCATCATGTTGACAGAGTGTCCAAGATGCAGTGACGATCTCTTCGGTGTCTGAATTTTATTCCATGGCAGTTATCTGCTTGTTATGAGCGCGAAATTCTATTTGGGTTGCACGTAGGTTTTGGCTGCCCTGCCACATCTTCAAAAGGTCGTGAATGTTGGCCATTCTGTGCAATGTCTTGTCCTCCGCCTCTTTATTCATTTGCATGTCGTTTTCTGTGGTCATTGTACCCAGTTCTGGGTCAGCGCCTGCAATAATCCCGTTATTGGCTCGAGTAAACTGCCTTACAACGACTCTGTTCGCGAAGAGTCTCGCCTGTGGTTGTTGACTGCCTCGAGCCGATGACATGGCGGCCTAGGGAACAACCGGCCTACACTCCGACACCATGTGGTATGATAGGGAATATGTCATGTGCCATATTTGAGAGGTCGGCGTACTTGGAGTGCGTTTCCTCCTGTTGACGCCACCAGTTGTGTATGACCGGAAACCAAAATGTAAGTCTAATCTCCGTTGGGTCGGAGTGGTAATCATTGAGATATGGATAAATTTGCCCCCAGTTCTTTGGTGCTTCAGGCGGCGAATTCAAATTGAGCCTGCCGGCGTTCAATAAGCGTGCTACGCGATCGCTTCGTCAGGGTGTAGTCTCAGCCACAGTGTTAGGCGTTAAGTATTCTTCATCATCGCTGGACAAATCATTTGGATCAAAGGATAATTGACAGGATCCTAAAACAATTTGGAGGGGATATAATTGCTCCTCCGTAGGTGTTCTTGTTAATCGACCGGCACACGTCGATGTTTGGCAGAGTATTCATTCCCCACATATTTCAGAAAGGCATCTTGGTATTGGGCAGTATAGAATGTCTCGTCCTCAGGATTATGATCCACTCCTTACTCCCTCTTGCTAAATGATCGCAACTTCCAGAAAGGATCGAGGATATGTGCAGAAATGAGACGCATGCCCGTCGATGGAGTAACTTCAGTGTAATATTTGGACCGCTTCTGTGGAGTTAACTTCATGGCGAAGAACAGGTCTTCCTTCCATGGATTGTTTTTCTTAGCCAAAGATCGCATCACGCCATCCATGTCATCGAACAAATCATTGTACACTGTGATCTCATGATGCAATGTGACTGTATGCCTCCTCAACATCCACATGGTCGAATATCAGAATGGCCTCAACACTTCCATGACATACTTCACAATGGTCCATTCATCTTCAGATGTGAAGACTGGCTGGTAATCGCTGTATTTTTGGTTTTGAAGCCACTAGGGTGTGAATTCGTGTAATCGGAAGGCGCGGTTGAGCAACTCCTGAGTCAAGTTCCCACGGGTCTTCACATCCATAATCAGAAGTACCGCAATGCGGACATTGGCTGTTTGACAGTCAATGAACTCGTTTTGACGACCAGGTGTTAGCGTAATCAATACAGCAAGCATTCTCTGCTATATGAAGGTCAGTTTCAGCACTTTCAAAATATCTTGAAATATGTACTTTCTCAATTATCTTAGCTAAACCTGGTTTCATGGCCAACACCTTATTGATTCTAGCTTTGCCCTCTTTTGGAAGCCTTTGACTCTTCCCAATGGCTGCCCTTTCATTCTCTCCAAATTGCTGATCGCACTCATGGGCTTCCCAAAACTTGGTGCATATTTCAACACCTAGACTGTTCATGAATGCAACTAATGCCAGCTGTATGACCTGCGCCATGCAAGGTATGTGATTCCTCAATGCAGGCCACTCGATTCCGGAGGCCTCAAGTGTTGATTGCAGCTCCCATGTCATCGAGTAATTTGAGGAGGCATTATCAGTCGTACTCCCAAGCAAACGGCCGTCCACAAGCTCAAAACAATGAAGTACGTTCTTTAAATATCCCGCTAGCATTGCTCCACCATGTTGGCCCTTAACCTATCATCCTTAATCAGCTTTCAAAAGATAAAAAAAACAGGCGATCAATCTCGTCGAACGTGGGTTGAACTTCACGCAATGCCCAATTCCGATCCATATAGTAAGCAATGACCTACGTTATGGTTCGTTTGTTCGTTGATGTCCATCCGTCCAGAGCTAAACTGACATCATTTTGTAACGGCAATTGCTTCTTAATTGCATCGACGGTCAGTTCATATTCCCTCCAGCAAACGTTCCTGAGGGTCGTAGCAGATGGCAGCACTAAGTCATCCCGTAATGCCTCATATGAACGTAGTAGCTCTAGATTTGACTTAGTGATCCATGGAATATGAGCCGAAACGAATCCTAACATGAGGTAGCGATTCCAAGTGTCCTGGTGAAATTAGGAAGGTTCAAAGTCCTTCACTGCCAGGTTGGAACGTTTTGTCTGTCATTTTTGTCACTATGGATCAACATGGATGTCAAATCTGATCTTCCTCTGCGAACTTACTATTGTGATTCCTCGACTTTCTTGCCTCTTCAGGATGGCCAAAGCTATTTCATCGGCCTTCAAACTACTGAATTCAGTGATCTCTGACTCTGTTAATTTGGTTAACTTTGCGATGTGGGCTTTTGTCAGCAAGTGTTTCTCCATTGAGCTAGTCCCATGATCTGATGGATGGCGAAGAACTTGATGACAAATGATACATATGATGCCAAGGCTGCCGGTCTCCAGAATTCCGCAGTGTAAATAGAATTGCCACAAAGGCAGATGTCGAGAATTATTCCAATCAATAGGCCGCTTCCAGTCTATACTCATTGAAGCCCGCCAAGCATCGAAGCTGAGTTGTAAAGTCAGGTCGCTCAAATCACACATAAAGACACGTCCAGTTCTGGAAGAGATTATAACCTCGTGCAATGGGGTGTTCAAAGATTTTGAATTCTACATGGCAGTAGGAATTAGACAGCTGGGTAATCCGACTCAAACAACTGCCGAAAGTAATGATACAGCAAAGCAGGCTGCGGGTTCTGAAATATGGACTCCACTGCTAAAAGTCAAAAAATCAGATCTGTAAGACATTGCATGCATATTTGTGAAGTTGTATACAAGGTTAGATTGCAAAGACTGACTGTTTAAAACTCGATGTAGGAACAGCACAATGCAGTTCATTGCTGTGTAGCATTCAGAGCCTCCACAAAGACCGTTGATGCTCTGCGGGCGCTCAATAGTAGGAGGTCGACCCGATATCATCACTAGCATTCTTGCCATTGAAGGCTGCGGATGGGTTCATTGTGGGTTACCTACTTGCCATTGCCGTTGGATTATCCACAATGCAAGATCAAAAATTATTGATGCTCCATTGACGCTCATTTTGGGAAATGGTAACGATCCTGTCATATGCATTTTTGCCTAGAATGGTGGCCGATAGTTTGATTATGGATTGAAGTGGTCTCATAGCCCCTCGATATTTCAAGATGCAAGGCATAGAATCGTTGACGATCCGTTGACGCTCATTTCTAGGGCATAGAAATGAGGTCGTCGAAAGCATTTTCGCCTAGAAACGCGGCCGATAGTTCGATTATGGATCAACGTAGTCTCATAGCCCCTTGATATTCCGAGATACAATGCCTAAAATCGTTGACGCTCCATTGATGCTCATTTATAGGGCATAGTGATGAAGTGGTCGAAAGCATTTTCACCTAGGAAGGCGGCTGATAGTTCGATTATGGCGTGATGTCGCTACACAGTCCCTGCATTTTCCAAGATGCAAAGCCAGAAGTCGTTGACGCTCTGTTGACGCTAATTTTTAGCACATAGTAGCGATGCTGTCTCAACCATTTATGAATAGAGAGGTGGGCTATAGTTCAATGTTGAATGAACATTGCAGCGAAACCATCTGGATTGTCCATGATGCAACGCCAAAAATTGTTGACGCTCCATTGACACTCACCTTTGAGCTCATCTCAGAGACATACTAACAGTCATTGGGTGCTCAACAATTGTACATAAAACCCATACAGTCTTTTTTGGCAGCCAGTATACCGTTTCTATGTATTATCATTCGAATCCAAAATCCTTGAGATATCTCAGTATCTGAGCCACTATGATACACCTCATTTGCATCATGAATGACGTAGGTCCATCGCGTTTCAGTGCTTTTGGCCAGCAATTCATCTCATCAATATCCATGCACTAGTTTCAGATATTTATTGTGCGGCGTCCTCACCATTCCTTATCCAGTTCATTGTTCTTGATTTCCATGATGTACAATGAGCAATTTTCGATTTTTGGACCATGTGCGGGAGGTCTGAGCGGAGAGGTATGTAGTTGGCTGCATGGATTAATGCAGACTGATGGCTGTCATTCATCTGGGTTTTGGATGTGCTTTGACCGCTCCTTCCATGAGTCATATGACATCACTGACATAAACTTTGTTAGTATATTTCGTCGCTAATTTAGGTTTTACTTTATCATTTCACCGTAACAGGCAATACCATATACAGTTCATTGTTCGTCAATCGGCTTCATTTGGTGTCCAGAACATTTGCATGGCCCATACGACCCTTGCACACACACTGACGAATCATGTTGTCTCACAATTTGGTCACTGAAATCCAGAAAAAGCTGACATGTAACAAAGTATGTAAAAATTGCTTCTTCTTGGGATACGTCGTCAAAAATCCGTATTTGGCAATCCATTGTGCGGGTGACGCATGAGCCATCACCATGTCTTCGTCCGGATCCGATTTCTATATGGTAGTTATACAGCGACGCTACACGCTGGGGTGAATGTTCACTGGTTGAAGTGGTGTCGCAGTCACTTCCTGTGATGAATCGGGCGATCCATCAGGCTTGAGAGATACTATGTGATTGTCTACCTGAGGTTTGTCCAACCCCAGCCTCATTTGACTACTTCCCTGTCGAGATGTCGCTTGCGGCATATGGGATTGTCTGGGGATGATATCAAGAACCTGCATAAGCTCTTCAAATGTTGTCTGTGATGGTGTGGCTGCTGTTGAGTCTATTTGGGGCTGCACAACTGCCGGAACCTTCAGTTCAGTCGTCCTGTACTCCATATTTCTCTCACGGAAGTAGTCTGCTGCATCCCCCCGTCCCGGTTGCATCAGTTCGTCAAGCCTCATCCGCTTCTGCCGAACGCTCTCTATTTGGTGCTGTACTGTTTTGGAGATTGTGCCCATCACCCAGCTAGGTTAATCATCTTCGCTCAGCCTGCCAAGCTCTGTATCATTTTCATAATCAACCTCGTCTTCCCAATCCTCCTCATCTTCGGAACTTGAAAGATTGCTCAGACTGTCTCTGATAGCATTCTACATCTCCTCAAATGTTCTTTCAGGTTTTGTGGTTGTCCATCGTACCTTTTCAACATTTCTCATATGTTCCAGCACTTGCATACTTGCTGTCTCTGCGTCTTGAACTCGCTTTCTTGCCACTGTGGTCGCTCTATCCACATAATCCTCGATCCATTTCTCTTGTTGTTCATTGCATAAATACTGCGTTTCCCATCGTTACTCTGCCAAAAGCTTCTATGTAGATTGTAATCTGCGCAATTCTGCCAAAGCTCGGGCCCCTTCTGCCTCCAAGCCACTCTTGCCTTTATCTGCGTAATGATGTTGTAGTGTGGATATCTTCGTCGATTTGCCTCATGTGCCCGCCGGAAGTGGCGAAATGTTCTTTTTCGGAGCATTCACCATTGTATCTTGTGTTTACCTTGTTGATGGGCGAGATGTTGGATGTTGCAAGATATGGACCACATGGAGGCAAGCTGCATCGTTTATGTCAAGGTTGGTAGGCTTCATCAATTAGAATAAAGCAAAATCAGCATTTTGACTGTCACTTCATTGGGAATAGTCATGCTAACCGTACATTAAGACTTGATGGTTAGCGTGTGATTCATGTAAGATCCCGGAGATGTCTTCAGACAATCATCACCAGACGTTCTTTCCGTTGAAGAATGTCCTTTTTATACGTATCAAAAATGAGATATCAGCTATCGTTCATCACGAGATATCCCTGCAAACATACAAACAACATTGGACAGACTTACTGCGAATCGCTGGACCATTGGAATCCCCTGCAGCTATACACAGTGCAGCTATACGCAGCCGGATTCAGCTTGAGTTGGAGGTGCAAGGTATTGAAAATACGGAAGTATCTACATTTCTCTTTCCTTATATTATACTTTCTTAAGTATTCTCCCTACGAAAAGACGGCACTTTACAGATAAGAATAATGTGGTGTGTTAATAACTTTTAATACTTTTGTTATCTTTTATGTTTAGGTTGTTTAGAAAGTTCCGGTTAGAACTTGTCTAGAACCTTCTTTTTGGTTCCGTTGAATAAGGGATTTATCAGCGCTTATCTTAAAAGAATGCGCCTAGATTGTGCTGTTATATTCTTTACGGTTCTTATGTATTTGTGTACAGTTGCAGAGTTTTTCTCTTCCTGTTTTGGTTATTGATCCGCGACCGTGGTCACAGACAATCACCCGTTTAGTATGTGTTTATATAGATACTGATTCTCTGGGTAGAGAACAGTTCTTTAGACTTGCTCAGACATCGATCGGAATACTACAATATCTCCTCTCGAATCCTCTTCTCAGTAGACGCTTGACTTTCGAATACTTCTTGAAATCGTTATACTTGCAATACTTCCTCTTCGTATACTCTTTTTGAGATTCTAATTGATCTCCTTGGACTTTCACTGTTATAATCGAATACAAGGTGGCTGTCACTCGTTCCATTTTGACTTGAAGCTAACTATATAATCTTCCGGACTTCCCACTTCTTTTCGTGATCATCTTCCTCACCTTTCCACGACAGCAAGTCATGGCTCCAGAAATACTTCGATCAGCTGCGATTGAAGCTGAATTGAGCCGAACGACTAGTGCTTCTAACGATGCGCCACCCGGTGAGACACAGTAGCTACGCAGACACAACTTAGTTCACTGCGACGCTGCTATTGTAGCCACCGAAAATATGACCCAGGATGCACAGATGAAAATAGTAGGTAAAACCGGAAGCAGCAAGAATAAAAAGCAGCATGCAATCAGATGTGAGTCAATCCATATCGATGTAGACGACAGTTAACTGACAGTATAACCCACATCAGAGGTACGCAGGGACCTACGTGACTAATTCATCACTTCCCGTAACGGGATGTCGCCATGGTCGACCAAGGCATTTGTCCACGCAGTCCGGGAAATTGAATATCACGATGTTGTCAGTTCTGGGATTCTTACAGACGAATATGGTGATGAACGTCCCTGGGAATGGAAGAAACGGGCATAAATGACCTTAGAGGAGTCTATGGAGTCATATATGGTTGAGGTAACAGCCGATTCTCACTCTAGCAGCAGCAACTACTTTTTTGTAGATTTTCAACCTGTCAGCTACTATGGCAAGACAAGGAGGTCGGGTACAGCTTGAACAGTCCGACATGTGTCTTGCGTTGAATATGGCCAAAATGGCTAAAGAAGGGTTTTCGTACGCCGCAATTGAGGAAACGCCACAACTAATGAAGAAACCAAGTGTGGAAGTTCAAGAAGAGAAGAAGCGGGGTATTGTGTTTCCCAGGTATAACAAGGTGGAGGCTGCGATAGAAAGACACTCGGCAATGGTTCGGGTAAATCAAACGGATGGCTGTCTTCCGTGCCAAAATGGCATAGCAAAGAACCCACAGACTCGCTGGAGGCACAAAGGCCCAGGTGCACCTCCACCACGACCGGCGCCACCGAGGCCCTGAATGCCACCTGCCCCACCTGATCACAGAGAGAGAAATCAATGTTCCGAAACAGAAGGTGTGCCACCCAGATGTGTGTATATTCATACTCCGCTTCCTAGAGTTTGATTTCTAAATCTTGATCCATATTCCAAGGATCACATGGGCGATACAGATTTCATTCCAGATTTGCTAACTGATGAAGGTCCATCCACAGGTTAGTACAATATCAGCTGTGTATTAATGCAGCTGACAGCCATGTTGTAGACGACAGCAGCCTTTTGAGTGAACATGTCAGCGAAGATGAGAGTTGACTGAAGGGAACGAGATTTCTGAGTATTATCATGATCTACAATTTGCAGACATTTTACAGTATATTTCAAAGGGTATATTTATATGCATCATTAAAGAACAATGTAGTTAGAAAGAAGAATGTACAGGAACAGCACAGAACGGCTGCCACAAGACCAGTATTGAAATAGTATGCCCAAGTGAATGGTTCCATAGTGCAGTTACGCCTGTGGCAAAATGAGCGTCAACGGAGCGTCAACGGTTCTAGGTCCTGTAAGTCGAGTAATAAAACCACGATTTGGTAGTGTATACACATAATGGAAGTGTTGCCACCCTTTGTAGGCAAAAGAGAAAGCAACACGCTCCCTGCCCCATCTTGAACATGAGCGTCAACAGTGCGTCAACAATTTTAGGTCTTGTTAGTCGGCTAATTATGAAGTATTTTTGTAGTGGTTATAAATAACAACAGCATTGACAACCGTTATACGCAAAAAAGGAAGCGAGAAGCTCCCTGCCCCATCTTGAAAATGAGCGTCAACGGAGCGTCAACGATTTTTGGTCTTGTTAGTCTGGTGATTAAGAAGCAATTTTGTGGTGGTTATACATTACAACAGTATTGACAACGTTTATACGCAAGAAAGCAGGCTAGAGGCTCAGTGTCCCATCCTGAAAATGAGCGTCAACAGAGCGTCCACAATTTTTGGTCCTGTAAGTCGGGTAATAAACACCCAATTTGGTAGTGATTATACACAATGGAAGTGTTGCCATCCTGTATAGGCAAAAAAAACAAGCAACATGCTCCCTGCCCCATCTTCCAAATGAGCGTCAACCGAGTGTCAACGATTTCAGGTCTTCTCAATCTGATAATTGTGAAGGAATTTAGTAGTGGTTAGATATAACAACAGTACTGACAACCTTTAGACGCAAAGGAAAGAGCGAAACACGCCCGGCCCCAACTTGAAAATGAGCATCAACGGAGTGTCAACAATTTTTGGTCCAGTGAGTAGGTTAATAAAAACGCGATTTGGTAAGGAATTCACACAAATGGAAGTGTTGCCACCGTTTATTGGCAAAATAAAAAGCAACATGCTCCCTGCCCCCACCTGAAAATGACCGTCAACAGAGCGTCAACGATTTCAGGTCTTGTTAGTCTGGTAATTAAGAAGTGATTTTGTAGTGGTTATACATAACAACAGTATTGACAACCTGTATACGCAAAAAAGAAAGCGAGACGGTCAATGTCACATCCAGTTAATGAGCATCCACAGAGCATCAGCGATTTTTGGTCCTGTAAGTCAGGTAATATAAACGTGATTTGGTAGTGATTACACATAATGGAAGTGTTGCCATCCTGTATAAGCAAAAAACAAGCCAACACACTCCCTGCCCCATCGTGAAAATGTGGGTCAACTGCGTGTCGATGATCTTGGGCCTTCGATCATTGTTTATCGAAGCCCGCTGTGGCTGCTAAAATCCATATACCCAGTTTTGGCCGTTTTTGTAGTCTAAAACGCTTGAGAACACTTACCTGCGCCTTTGTAAATGAAATCAGTTGTTCCAGTTCAGGAGGCTATCGTGGGAATATCATTGGCTTATTTGCTCAGATAGGCTGCTAATTACTTGTTAATGGATATGTGTGATCAAGCGCCACTTAGATTACCCAAGATGCAAGACCATCCATTGTTGACGCTCCATTGATGCTCATTTTCAGGATGGGGCAGGGAGTGCCCCTCTACTTGTTTGCTATATAAAGGTTGTCAATACATCAGAAAATGACAATGCAGTACCATAGTCAATATTTTGCAATTAACAGTAGGATATCTGAATGCGACCATAAATAGAAAAACAATAAATGCAGAACCGGAGATTAGACCCGACGGGTCTAGCCTGACCCAGCGAAACCCGCGGGTTGACGGGTACGGGGCCGGGTTTGGACCCCAATGAAGCAGAGGGTCGGGTGTTTGGACGGTTCTGGAGGTGAACAGAACTGTTTTTCCGGTCCAGACCCGGACCGCTGCTGGGTTACCTGGACTCGGTGCTCACACTACCCAAGGACGGTTGGAATGCCTCCAATCATAATCTCAACTACCTGCCGCAAGTAATCACCTGTCAGCGTCGCATTCTCTGGTTCAAATTCAGAGAGCTCAATCTCCAAGCCCTCACTCAGTGTCGGGAGAACAGCGCTGCGACCTGCATAGTCCTCCCTTCCTGCGCTGATATGGCTGACCCCCTGAGCTCCTAGTCATATGCAGAGCCTGACCTTATCAGACCCGAAAACCGCCGTGATGGAAAGCATCCTGACCCTATGATCAAAGACTTCTGAGCATCACTCGACAATACGCAAGACCCAACGCACTGCGTGACAATATTCAACTGCATGCGGAAGTTTATGAAGCATCAGAGTCGTAACAAGCTGTATATATTAGATGAACAACTGCGTGCAATGGAGCTCTGTATTCCCCCTGGTATCCAGGATCAAGTTGAGGGTTTGGAAGGTGAACGCATATCTCAGATTGGTCGTTGCACAGGACGCCAGAGGTGGCATGGATGAGACCGATGGAACGACTGGGTGTGGGCAGATCACCACCCGGGGAGATTTAATTGCACGCTGACTGGTTGTCTCCTGTGGCAACTGCAATGACTATTCAAAATGGAGCTCCTCAATAAGGATGAAGCTTTCGTTGAGTACTAGTTAGCCCTTGCACTCACTGCAACACCTGCAAACTCGGGTCACTTGGATCCCATCTTGAAATTTGTACAAGTGAGAAAAGCAACGGCAGCCGGTGCTCTGCACGTTATCAGAGTGGGAAACATCATCGGCTGCATGTAGGTAATTCCAGAGATTGCTAGTAGTAGTAAGACAGGAGATGTATAGAACGAGTGATGGATTGTAAATAGCCAGCTAGATCTGGCAACTTGTAATGATGTGTATAATTTGTAAAGAGAGAATTGCATTTTGCACGCAGGTAGAAGGAACACAAGGAGAGGTTTTCTCGGTGTCACCCATCCAATTGCAATCCCGATGCAAGCACGTACTCAATGGACCCATTCCGACATATGGTTCCAGTTGGCCACAATGCTAGAGTATTGATTTAGAACAGGACACTGAGTGAGCGAGAACAAATGTGTAAATCGTAATGGGAGTGCGATATGCAACGTGATGTGTGGTAATAACGCCTCGCACGGAGTAAGTTGCCACTTGGATGTCTCCGACGGCTCTGACGGACCGCGTCTACTCCAAAGGAGACATTCTGCTCTGACCGAATTTTTTTTTATCATGATATTCCTCTGCAAAGATACGGCAACTGACAACATCATAATGTTTGATTTCGTGGACTTTGGGGACAAATGCCTTGGTCGACCATGGCGCATTCCCATTCTGGGTAGCGATAAATTGATCACGTAGCTCCCTCAGTACACCAGCTTTACTTTCAATCTGTAGTTCACGGCCATTCACCACGATATGGATATACCCACATCCAACTGCATGCTGCATTTTATTCTTGCTGCTTCTGGTTTGTACAGACGATTTATAAATGTGCTTCCTGGATCATATTTTCAGTGGCTGCTGTGGCCGCGTCGCAGTGGACTACATTGTGTCTGCATTGCTGCTGCGTCTTAACAGGCGGTGCATTGGATAAAGTACCTGTCATTTGGCTTGATTCAGATCCGCTCACAGCTCACTGAGGTGTTTGTGGACACATGACTGGCTGTTGTGGAATAGGTGAGAAAGATGATAACCAAATGAAGTGTGAAGTCTTGAAGAATATATAGTTAGCTGCAGTTCGAAATGGAATGAGTGGCAGCCAACTTGCTTGTTCTACATAGATGGATGCCTACCACGTATAGCTGCAGATTGCAAGGGTTTCTAACCGTCCTGCGATTTGCAGTAAGTCAGTCCAATGTTGTTTCTCTGTTTACAGGGATACATTGTGGTGAACGACTGCCGAAATGTCGTATTTGATTGATATCAAAAGACTAGTCTTTGATGGAAAGGACATCTGGTGATTTGTGTCTCAAGACATCCCCGTGATCTCACGTGAAACAGATGCTAACCATCAAGTCATGTTATACGGTTAGCATTACTATTCCCAATTATGTGATGGTTAAAACACACATTTCGCTTTGTTCAAGTTGATAAAATGTACCAACCTTTACATAAAACACAGAGTTTGCCTCCATGTGGTCCATATCTTCAAACATCCAACATCTCACCCAACAACATGGTCAACTAAAGATTAAATGGTCAATGTTGTGAAAAAGAATGGGTCACGTGTTCCAGCAGGGGAATACGGCAAATCGATCAAGCTATCCATATGACAACGTCAGCCTGCAAATGATGGAAAGACCGTCATCAAGGCCGAAAGAGTCCATTCATTGGGAGCATTGTGCAGCTTACGGTCGAAAAAGAAGCTTTCGGGGAAGAAATGATGAGAACTGCACTTTTCAAGCAATGATGAGAATGAGGAATGGATTCAGGATTATGCGGATAGAGAGACCACTGTGGGAGGAAAGCAAGTTCAAAATGCAGAGACCGCAATTATGCAAGAGCAGGAAGATATGAGAAATGCTGAAAAGGCAGGATCAACAACCAGAGAAAGAATTACTTGGGAAGATGGTCTATGCTATCGGGGACAGTTTGAGCGATCTTGCAACTTCCGACGATGAGGAGGATAGAGAACACGAGGCAGATGATGAAGAATTCACAATGCTGAGCAACCTGAGAGAAGATGACGAACCTGGCAGGGAGATGGGCACAATCTCCAAAACACAGCAGCTATGAATGGAGAGATTTCGGCACAAGCATAATAGGCTTGACGAATTGACACAACCAGGATGGGAGGATGCGGCCGATTACTTCTGTGACAGAGATATGAAGAACGGGACGGCCGAATTGAGGGTTCCAGCTGTTGTCAACCCCCCAACAGACAAGACTGAAGCCATTCCATCACCGGCAACATTTCGAGAGCTTATGCAGACTGTTGACATCGTCCCTGGACAATCGCTGATGCCACAATGGACTTCTCCACCCCGATTTGGTCAAACTAGGCTGGGTTCTGACAAACCACAGTCATACACTTGCATAGCATCTTTCCCACCTGACATGGAGCCCTATTCGTCACAGAACAAGAATTCGAACCCTGTTGAAACCGTCATACTTTACCTCTGCATAGAGTGTCCCTAGCTGATTACAATCAAAGATCAGATTCGGACAAAGATACGGTGACGGCTCATGCGCGGCCCGAGGAATGGATAGCGAAATATTTTGATTTGACAATGTATCTGAGTGAAACGTAATTTGGGTCCCAATTTTGCTATGTGTCAGCTTTTCCAGGATTTCAGTGACCATATTGTGTGACATGATAATTAGTCAGTGCAGGTGCAAGGGTTGTATGGGCCATGCGAAAGTTCTAAACTGCACATCAAGTTGATAGACGACCAACAAACTGGATATCAACCAGGCTGTTATGGTTATGTCAGAAAGCAAAACCTCAATTTGAGACAAAGTTTACTAACAAAATTTAAGTCAGTGATATCAAACAAGTCATAGAAGGAGTGGTCAATGCGCAATGTGAAGCCAGATGAATGACAGCGGTCATGCTGTATTAATCCATGCATTCAACTGCATAACTCTCCGCTCAGACCTGCTGAATGTGGTTCACATTTTGAACATTGCTTTTGGTATGTCATGGAAATCCAGGAGAAGGAGCTGGATACAGAGAGGTGAGGAAATCGGACCATATAGGTCAAGAACTAGTGGATGGATCTATATGCCATAAATTGCTGGCCAAAAGCTATGAAATGCGATGCGCCTACATCATTCATCGCTCAGATAATGTGTATAGTGGTGAGTCAGAAACTGAGAGGCCTCAACGCTTTTGGATGCAAATGGTTATACATAGAAATAATCTATTGGCTGTCAATAATGACTGTATGCATTTGGGGTACAATTGTTGAGCATCCAATGACTGTTAGTATGTCTTAGAGGTGAGCGTAAACGGAGCGTCAACAATTTTTTGTCTTACCCCTTCGCCAATCCAAGGGCTGCATTGTCACCTTCTTCCAAAGAGGAAGTATGGGCCGTCTTGATAGGTATAAAGGAAAGTGACACGCTGTTTGCCCCATCCTAGAAATGAGTGTCAACAGATCATCACTGATGTTTGGTCTCACAATTTGGATAATCCTTGGGCCATGCAATGGCATTAACCCATAATCACTGGATTGCCCACCCATATAGGCAAAAATGCTGGTGATGATATCGCTACAACCTGCTAAACATGAGCGTCAACAGAGTGTCAACGATTTTTGGACTTGCCTCTCGGATAATCTAATTGCTATGCAGTGGCATTGACCCACCATCCTGCTATTGGCTGCCTGCATGGGCCCAAATGCTAGTGACGGTATTGCAACCACCTTCTCAAAATGAACGCCAACTGAGGATCAACAGTTTTTGTGGGGGCTCAGTAAGCTACACAGCAATGAACTGAACAGCGTTGTTGCTAAATTTAGTTACTAATGGTCAGTCCTTGCAATATGTCTTTGTATTCCACTTCACAAATATGCATGCAATGTCTCTCAGATTTGACCTTTCTCTTGCTTGTAGCTCTAGAGTCAATATTGAATAACCAGCTTCCTACTTTACTATAAGGTTACTTCTGACAGTCTCGCAAGTTGAATTTCCCAGGTTTCAAATTCCCATGGCAATGTCAGATTCAAAATGTTTCAATACCTCATTGCTGGAGGTTATGATATCTTCCAAAACTAAACATGTCTGTATTCGTGATTTGAGAGACGTTACATTGCAAATTATATCTGGTGCTTGGTGGGCTTTAATGAATGTATGTGCGAAGTATCCTATTGTTGGGAATAATTCCAAGAATGCGGCAGTGTGGCGATTCTATTTACACTGAGGAATGGAGGAGAACAGTAGTGCTTGCGGCATATGTATTGCCTGTCATTGTGTTCTTCGCCATCCATCAGATGGTGGGACAAGCTCAATGGGGAAACACTTGGTGACACAATCGCACATCGCAAAGGTATTCAAATCAACAGAGTCGGAAGGTTCTGAATTGACGTGTTGAATGGTTGATGAAAGAGCTCTGCCCATACCTAAGAGGTATGGAAGTCGAGAAATTACAATAGTAAGTCTGCAAAGCAAATTCATATTTCACAATTAGGTTTTCTCTATAGTAGCGTGATTGACTGAGAAAACGCTCCAAACTGGCAGCGAAGGATTTTCAAACTGCTAAATTCCACCAAGACACCTGGAATTGATACAACATATGAGGATTTGTTTCGGCTCACAGTCCATGGAATGCTATCTCGAGACTTGAGCTGGCAGGGTCATACAATTAATTAAGAAGCGATTTGGTGCAACAGTCTGCCCGCATGCTGAGTGACATTTGCTGGAGGGAATACATCCCAACAATGGATGCAATTAGGAAGCAATTGCAGTCATAAAATCAAGTTTGTTTAGCACTAGACAGGTGGACATCAATGAACAAATTGACCATAAGGTCAGTCTTTGCTTACTATATGGATCGAAATTGGCTATTGCGAGAAGTACAACTCACTTCGGATCAGGAATATTGCCTATCCTTTTCCGATCTCGAAAGCTTATTAAGGTTGATAGGTCAATGGTTGACATACCGGAGCCAGGCTAGCCTTGCATGTGAAGGAAGTTCTTGATGGTTTTGGAGCTTACCGCTGGCCATGTACTTCGAATTACGACTGATAACACTTCCTCCGACAGCTCGATGACTTGCAAACTACACTGAAACCTTGAGGTCTCCGTAATCAAGTGGCCTGCATTTAGACACCACATACCATGTATGGCGCACGTCATTGAGCTTGCTTTAGGTGCATTCATGAGCAGGTTGGGTGTAAAACGCTGTACCAAGACTTCGGAAGCCCACGAGGGGGATCAGCAATTTAGAGCGTTTGCCAATGATTAGCGAGGAAAGGGTCAATGAGTTCGTGAGGAGGGCAATGCTAGAATCCACAAGGTGTCGGCCATGAGACCAGGTTTAGCGGAGATAGTTCAGAAAGTACATATTTTGAGATATTTTGAGAGTCCTGAAACTGACCTTCATATAGTGGCCAATGGTTACTGTATAGATTACGCTGACGCCCAGTCGTTGAAATGAGTGCATTGACTGTCAACAAGCCAATGTACATATCGCAGTACTACCGATTATGGATGTGAAGACTGGGTGGAATTCAACACTGGAATTGCTTGGGTGATTTTACCGATTACAAGAATTCACCCAGAAGTGGCTCAAGCATCCAAATTACAGTGCATCCCGCCCATTCTTCAAAACTCGGGATAAATGGTCCATTGTCAAGTACATCGTGGAAGTTTTCAGGCCATTCAGGTACTGGACCCTGTTGATGTCAACAAGGCATACAGATTCTCTGCAAGACATTATCAATGTGTTGATTGACATGATTGATCAGATGGATGGCGTTATGGGAGCTTTAACTGAGAAGAAGACTCAATGGACGGAAAACGTAACCTTCGCCGTAAAGTTTGCAAAACAGATATTGTCCAAACATTATGCTAAAGTTACTCTAACCACAGGTATGCTTCTCAGTTCGGCTCAAATTCTTGATTGTTTCCAGATGTTGCGATCGTTCAGGAAGTGGGATATAGAAATGCATATTAATCTTGCGGATGAGACTGCCTATAGTACCCAAGACCAGGAGGCATTTCTGAAGTATGTGGAGAATGATTTCGGTGCCAGACATGGACGTTTGCCCTTCATTCAACCTGAAAGCGTACTGAGCAACAATCTCTTCTCCTCTGCAATGGCTTCCAGATCTGGTCAATCATCTTATGATCCATATCATTTGTCCAACGATGATGAAGAATATACATGGCAAAAAAATGAGGCTGAAATGACGCCCAAACAAAGAAATTGTGCAGCACGCTCATTGACAGCCGCATGGCTTCATTTGAATTCACCGCCTGAATTACCATAGAACTGGTGGCAGAGTAATCTGAATCTTAATGATTAACACTCTGACCTTATGGAGATTAGCTGTACATTGTGATTACCAGATATCACTGACTGGTGGCATCAAGAAGAGAAAAGGCACTTGAAGTATGCCAATCTCTTCAATGTGGCATGCAATGTATTATCTATCATAACACATGGTGTCAGAGTGGAGACCAGTTGTTGCCTTGGGCGAGATGATATCGGCTAGAGGCAGTCAAAACCCACTGGCAAGACTGTTTGCGAAAACGGCATCGTAAGGCAGTTTGCTTGAGTCAATTACGGAATATCGCCAGCCAATGACCCAGCATTGGACATGATGCATACCAAACACGACCTGGAAATGAAGAGAGAGGCGAGGCAAAGGACATTGCAGAGAATGGCCAACGACCATGACTTTTTAAAGATGCTGCAGGGCAGTCAAAACCTATGTGCTACACAGAAGGAATCTCGCACTCATAACAAGGAAATTACAGCCGTAGGATACATTTCAGATACTGAAGTGATTGTCAAGCCGTCCCGGTCAAACATTCAACATGATGGTCCGGCTGCACTTAAATTGTCGGAAAGATCACCTGTGCCACCAAGTTTGTCAGCCAAGAACCTCTGTGGAGGACAAAGTCAAGTAGTGAATGTGCGCTGAATCACAAGAGGCGACCGCCATGCAGTGGAAAGTGCTGAAGTTGATGCACCCGAAATCATTTCAGACACTGAAAATTGGCTTCGCTGGAATGGCAACCTGGATATTCCAAATCGAAGCGAAGACAAAAGTGAGGCAGACAATGAATCCGACATGGAGCTAGACAGTGGCCTCGGCGATTGAGAAACCCCAGATCAGTTGAATGGAAGTGCCCCACCAAATGTTCCCAGAGTGATTCCAGTAACATGGACGTCAACTACCAAGTCTGAAAAGGTGATGATGATGGTCAATACAATGGAAATGAGGAGGAATAAGGGGAACAGAAACAAGTAGGACTGAATGCATCAATTTATTTTCACCAGGTTCTGTATGTTGTTTGACTGAGAATTTCATCTAGAGAAATATTACAGGACAATATTGAGCCGTCGCATGTGAATATTGGTTAATACACACAACCTTAGTGGGCAAAATGAATCATTTGGCAAGATGTATAAATTTTAATAGAATGAGAGTGACTGGTGCAAGAATATCACATGGCTTGGCCTTGTAAAAGGGCCGTTTCTGAATCTGGCAGAAATGCAGCCAATAAGGTCAAATAATTATGAATCAAATTATGGTTGGCAGCAGATTGTGAATGGACAATGAATTAAAATGAGCGCCAATGAAGCATCAATGATTTTTGGTCTTGTAAGCAAAGTAATTGAAAAGTGATTTGGTCGCTGTTATGCATAACCATTGTATTGGCAGCCTTTGTAGGCAAAAGAGAACACGACAGGTTCATGGCCCCATTCTGAAAATGAGGCGTAACGCAGTGTCAAAGATTTTTGGCTTTGAATCTTGCGTATCCTAAGCGGCGATTGGTTGCAATTATCCATAAATGAGGTACTGGCTACCTTCAGATGCAAAACCAATAGTGACAGGCACCCTGCCCTATGCTGAAAATGAGTGTCAACAGAGCGCCAACGATTTTTCGCCTTGCATCTTGGGTAATCTATCTGGTGATTGGTTGCAAACATCCATAAGTCAGGTATTGGCCACTTTTAGAGGCAAAAACAATAGCAAAATGCTCACTGCCCCATTCCGAAACTGAGTGTCAATGGATCGTCAACGATTTCTGGTCTTACATGTTAGGTTATCTAACTGGCGAATGGCTGGAAACATCCATAACTGAAGAATTGGCCGCCTACGGGGGCAAAAACGATAGCAACATGCTCTCTGCCCCCTCCTGAAAATGAGCATCAATGGAGCATCCACTATATCTGGTCTTACATCTTGGCCAATCTATGTGTCACTTTGTGGCAATATTTGATATATGAAGTAATGGCGGCCTTTTCAACCAAAACAGAGCATGATATATATGTTACCCCATCCTGTAAATGAACGTCAACTGAGTATCAACAATTTTTGCTTTCGCATAGTGAGTAATCATGGCATCGCACGGATATATGAGTCCATAACAGAACTATTGACTGCTTTCATTGGCAAAAATTCAACATATGACAGGAAAAACACGGATTCCAAAATAATCGATTTCACACACTTCAAAACATTCAAACAGAGATTATTGGCTGTTGAATACATGATTTTCATAAGATACTATTATCAATCAGCCAAAACAAGAGCATTATATGAATCAACAGATGGACCCAGTGGGTGACCCGCTGACAACTTGGCCATTTCAGACATGTTGGGAGATTACCATAGAACCCTATCCGAATTGAATTCTTGGGGGTATAGGCAACCCAGGCTGCCAATTTCGCAACGGTTCGGTTTTGACCCAGACCCGGACCCCAACCAACGTTATGGAACCATTGCTCCTACTAGTAGCCGTAATCTTGTCACACGGTTCTGATACAATTGCTCTGGTGTTGTCAGAGCCCACACACTGTATGTTGTCAAAGTCTAAATGTATTATCACCAGGATCTTAGTCAGGACTCACAGCTAATTATCAAAATGTATGGATGTGTTCCACAGAGTGCATTTCTAATCATGATTTTTGAACCATTAATGCATGGAATGAATTTAATTTGTAATCTATTGATTTGATTGAAATAATCAACTACATTGGGAAAAGCATTCATGTTACTGTAACAGAGATTTGTTATAGTTGTCAGCATGGTACTATGATAGCTTATTGATATTACTGCTGTGGCATGGCACTTTGCAAGTATAATACCATAAGTTATGGAATTGTATCATGGATTTGCTTACATTGTTACTGATTTCAACATTGAATGACATCATTTATGATATGTTTATGAGAAAACGTCAAGTAGTGCATAGAAGTTTTAACATAAATTCGGATCCCAACAAGTTGGTGTTCCCATACAATAATGATAATCAATAATCGCAAGTTATATTAGAGTAACCATGTCTCTAATCAAGATATATGCTACATTGTTGGTATAGAATCATGTGTAGCAAAATGTATATACAACGCTTGACTCTTCCACCACTCTCACAAGTCACTCTCACCAGCCCAGCAACGCAATCTCGAACTGACAACCCTAACACGCTCGATGGATATGTGTAAATTAGTAAACATGATGGTTTGAAGTAAGCTGTCACTTGAGACGTGTTTATCAGCTAATGGCAATGTGCATGTACTGAGAATATAGTGGTTCAACTTGGGTATCAGCAGTGTCCAACCATTCCACAATGATTGATGTCTGTCTCATTAGAGTGGTACTGCAACACTATATGGTATTCCTCGCCACTGTACTGGGACATGTTCAGCTCCGATATGGCTTGACAATCCCAATCTGATGAAGGTGGCAGTGGCAAGTGTGGTGCTGACATAGTTTGTGACAATCCCAGTTATGAGAGTCTGCTCGGATATAGTTTCGGACATTTCCAGCTCATAAATATTGCTCTGACATATATAGCTCTGACATGGTCTGACAATTCTAGCTGTGATAAACATGGCTCTGACAAGTGCATTATGACATGATCTGATAATCCTGGCTGCAATAATGTGACTGACAATTGTGACTCTGAAATGGACTGTGGCTCTGATATGGCTCTGACAAGATTCAAACAGTGGAACTGACAAGTGCCGGCTCAGGATACCAGGCATTCTGGTTGCAATCAACTTATCCAAGCCATCAAGAATATCATATTATATGATTCTGAAGATACATACTGGCTGAGGAGGTATTGATTTTCTTCACTGCTTGGAACAAGTTGCATGGGTGTAAGAACTGCAGAATCATCTATAATTCATCTTACTCTTTGTGGCACATCTTGCCACATTTTCATTCCATGAGTTCTGGCTGGCATTGCAGATGACATATACACAAAATCATCCACTGCCAGTAGGTTGCGATGTACAGTTTCCAATGTTAATCCTCAATCACCATCTTCTTTTCCTGTATTGATTCTATCGCTGAAATGATCAGCATATAGCACATTGGGAGGGTAATATCCTTGCTGGCATACCAAACTATTGTTTTCTGGTGCTGGATCTCCTTGAATTGAAATCTTGTTGAATTGATTGCATTATCTGCGCCACTTCTCCACACACCTTGCCTTTCGAACTACAACTGCATATGGATCATTGTGCGGTGGTATAGTGACTGTTAAACCTTTTGCTCTGTGTATGTTTCGTTAGAGAATTTGTGATGCATGGGATCAACAGATGCATTGGTCGAGGCTGGAACTTGTATCCACTTGAAATGTCGAAAAATTGTACGGTACAGCATCAATCAACTCTGACATGCTGCTACCCTCCGGACATATCAGATTTGCAATTAAGTTTTATTTGCTCTTTACTCTGTTGATGTTAGGTATCAAATGAGGTGATAATTTGTCTGACACCAGAGAATCCCAACAGGCAGCTTGCAGCATTTATCAGTATTTGGCAAGAGGGGATCTGGTTTAATGATATGCAGTAGAATGTTGACTTACAACTAGATATGCAAAACATACGATTCCCATGCTGACATCGAAACAATATAGTTAACATTTTTTGGAGGAATGGCTGTCATCATTGATACGGTTGTCAGGAGGGGCTATTGATATCTTGGTGTCAGTGTGATTGGCGGAGCACATTTCCCCAATACATTTGATATAGCGGAGAAGGGAATGAATTTTGAGTATCTTGCTCATACTGTAGCTCTTGCAGTATGGTAGGAACTGGTAGATGTTGCTGCTGATGCAACTAGGGGCATCTTGCAGGTATTAGAGTGAAGTTTCATTGTGAGAGTGGTAGCTGGCAATTAATATGAAGTGGTGAGAGATTTGATGAACTGAAAGTGGTGAGAAATTCAATGAAATGAAAGTGTTGAGGATGCCCTTCGAGCAGAGAGTCAAGCATGGTGGGAATGTATACGAGTGCACTTATCATGTGGGTTGGTTCATGATTGAGTGTGGTGGAGCCATATGCACTTTAGTTCTTGTATACATGTCAATGAGACTTAGAGAGACAGTCAGTGATTTCAGGTCAAGAGTGGGATTCAGCACAGCGGTTACAGTACATCATGTTATGAGCCTGGGCACATTGCTAATTTGACAAACTTGACTCTGATTTTGACTTCAAATTGTGGCACCATTGACCTGGTCTCGGTGGAGAATGGGCAGACTTGACGCAAGTATGGACGACATGATGGCCGAATTGACAGTGATCACAATTCAGAAGTTTGATGGTATGGACTGCAAACACTGGAGTTAGGAAATTGAATTACTTATGGAGCGGAGGCAGTTCTCAACAGTGAAGATGTTACAGAGCAAGCACCGGATGCAAAGGACATGACAGCATTTCAAGCCGTGAAGAAGCAGCATGGAATCGCATGGTGAACTATTCTCCTCACAGTAGAGAGGTGTTTGCAGCCGCAGTTCAGCTTTCAGAAACACGTACAGGCGCTTTTGGATCAGTTGAAGGAGGACTACCAGCTCAAGGTGAAGCACAATGTGTGGGCATGGAAAGAGTAGATGTTAGCTGTGAGGTTAGGTGATTGCGACAATTTCCAGGAATATGCATCGAAGATCCACGGGAACATGAACGATTACCACCTCTGTGCTGAGTCAGATAGTTCAACTGAAAGGGGTGGTACAAAGCCAAAGAACGAGCTCACCTGTTACATGATAAAGGCTATATCTAAGGATGATGATTGGAGGGTTTTCACTGAGTTGATGTATGACAAGAGGGATTCGCTGGCCAATAAACCAGAGAAAGCTATTATGATGATGAAATCTCACTTGGTGTGGCAACAGCAGGAGGTCAACTGGGGAAGCATCAAATTGCTGGCACCGGCTAAAACATGGACACAGAGCGAAATGCGGGATTCAAAGGACACTCCGAGGTTCCCTGGCAGTGGCAGTTGGAGCAATGGTGGTTGTTGAAAAACTGAGAAACATCGCTGCAAATATACTCAGGAATGCTTCAGATGCCATGAGTTGGGGCACATTTCAAGGGATTGTCCAAGCACTGCACTGGTGGAGTGCGGAGCACCGACAGGGAGAGCTGCAGCTGCAGCGGCAATGTTCATGATGACACCATCAATTTCGGACCATTGTCTGACAGTTCAGAATGGAGAGAGCGCATGAGAAGAAAGCCCGTATTCAGATTGTGCAAGCACTACTCAAGTTTGCGGAGATTGGTGAAAGTTCAAACAGCGTACTGAGTATGCCAAGAGAGAATAGCAGGTGATCAACGATTTTGCTAGTAGAATAGCAGGTAAAGACACCAGGCATGGAGATGAATAGTTCAGGCTCTGGAGGCCAGGAGGTCATCAGAATGAAGTAGTTGTGAGAAACATGTTACATGTCGAAAGAGCACACAACTTGCTGACACACTTGCCCCGTATGGATAGGGGATTGCGGATTGTCCCAGTCAATGGCGAAGCAATTAAGATATATGACACATCGCCGACAGACAGTGCTCTAGGTCAAAGTCAAGGTCAAGGTCAAAGTCAAGGTCAAGGTCAAGGTCAAGGTCAAGGTCAAGGAAATAGTGTGGGTGTGACACCCTCAATTGGAAGATGTCCCGGCTGGATGTGAAGTTTGAAAGAAAGACATATCGAGTGAGAGGATAATCACATCATGGGAGCTCCTGGCATGGTTGACTGCTCTAGTTGAGCTCCAGGCACAGTTGATTGTTTGGAAGGGATTCTGGGCTTAGTGTCATTTGGAAGAAGCTTCAGCCAAAGTGCAATTAGTGTGTTCTGTGGAGTATAGCACTTATAGTCGTAATACTGCCCTGCAGGAGTGTCGGGACGAATATGAGTGTGGTTATCATCTGGGTTGGTTCAGGGTTGAGCGTGGTGGAGCCGCATACACTCCAGATTTTGAGTCCATGTCAGTCAGGCTTTTAGTGACAGTTTGTGAATTTAGGTCAATAGAGAGAGTCAACACAGTGGTTGTTATGGCTTGGGGTTGTGAGTGATGAAATGGCGGTTGATATAGTGGAAGCTTGAAGGAATTAGTATTACGGGAAGGTGGAGATATTGAGGGATGTGGAGATGGTGTCAGAATGTTGTGCAGTGGTGGCAAGATTTTTTAGTAAGATAAGAAAGTGAGTTGAGGTGTTGCAACATGGGGTGATGTGGCGTGGTCGTGTTGTTAAGAGTTGTGTTCGTGGGGTCTCAGATCATGAGTGAGGATTTGAATAGTTGAACAGACTATGAAAAATCGTTCGACACTGGCAAACGAATGTTATATAATGAAATGTTCTTTCGCGTTGGAGGATAACCTAGTCTTCCCTTGTATGTTGTTCACTTGTATAACAAAACAATAGACTACTGTGAAAGAGCATTGAATGGTGTCTTGTTTTCTCGACACCTTTCAAGACTCTGTCCGGATTTCAGTATCACATTGTTATATCCATAATCTCCTAAGAACAACCATGCCCATCACAGTGGTCACAATACGACCAGTGCTGCAAGCCAGTTCTTCACCATGTGCCTGTACCCGGCACTGGTCCATTGATTCACATGTGTAAGTGTGTCTCCAAACTGGAGTAGGTCTGAGTGTGCAGGAATTATGGAGAATCGTTCATCTATCTGATTCATACCCATTTTCTGGCCATAAATATCATTCAGAAAACCACCAATTCATTCCCATGTGTGATCTCTAAATAAGCCCTTCAGTAGTTGGTGCAACCAGTCAACACTCATGCACCAATATATATCACAACATTGATTGGCATGGGCACAATTTGGCCAATCCGCAAATGTCCACCGCCCCACCTCCTCCGCAGCAATTGTTCACAATGAATGATATCATGAGAAAAGGTGGCATTTGGGCCTGCGGGCAATGCTGGGCATCTCACCTGGGGATATCCCACATTGAAGGTACCAATCAATTGCTAGGATATATATGGTGAACTGCTCAGGGTTGTCTGCAAGGAATGGTGCAATTCAGGGAAACTCATGACAAGTGTGACTCTCCGCACCCTGAACTACTAGGCTGCAATTTCCAGCTGCTCTTGAGCGCACAATCTCAATGCAACTGATTCAGGATGGGCGATCCAATTGGGGTGGGTTTTTCATCCATTTGCACATTTTGTTAAAAAACTGATTAGAATAAATCCATCGATCTTAACCAATTGTCTCTTTGCCTGAGAGAGGTTCCCAATTCTGAGATTAACCAGCCAAGCTGTTTTGTCACCACGTTGCCTAGACAGTATAGTTTTGTCATTGTGAAGTGTAATGGAGACAACAGTTGATCTATCTGGCAAAGATTCCTGGAATGAGTTAGCTATGAATAATGATATTCTAATATCTAGAGAAATCCTGCCCACACTGGTGCTGACACGCATAACACACTACCTGCTCTGATACGCTGGGACGCTGACTGGTAATCTCTGACACTCTGAGTCCGATGCTCTATGACAGGATCTGCAACAGGCGCTTTGACACGCGCTCTGACACGCTCTCCAACATGCGCTCTGGCATGCTCTCTGACATGGTATGATACGCTCTCTGAGAGACTCTCTGACATGCTCTCTGTCACACTCTCTGACCCACTCTCTGGCATTCTCTCTGACATGCACTCTGACACCCTCTCTCCCATGTACTCTGGCATGCACTCTGGCATGCACTCTGGCATGCTCTCTGACACGCTCTCTGTGACAATCACACTTTGACACTCTCTGGCACTTTCCCTCTGACACGCTCTCTCTGACCATCTGACTCTGACTGTCTCTGATAGCCTATCTCTGAGATGTTCTCTCTGACATGCTGTATCTGACATGCACTCTCTGACATGCTCTGACACGCTCTCTCAGATACTCTCACTAAACCAAATATATTTGAAAATCTGACATGGAACAATCTCTTCTAATACAAGGTAAGTTGCCTGTGTTTTCCACCAACAATCTGTGGTCCACATTTCAGGATATATATGTTCCCCATTCGAATCGATTCGTTAGACAGGCATATATAAGAGATCATCCTGAATCAGGGGATGTCTTAGGATATATTGTACTTCTGTAATGGGGTTCCAAAACCTGAACTGAGTACCTCTTGCATCAATCAAAAAACAATTCTCATCCCATCTGCATATAAGTCCATTCATTTCTTCCATGTCGCCAATGAGTTGGTAGAGGCAATCTGCGATTTTGGCATTGACATTTGGTAGAATAAGTCTTTGTTTGCGGTTGATGTCGAGTTTCGATTTTGCTAGGTTTGTATCCACCATATAACATCAAAGTTGCCATAGTTGGGGTGTAGAGAACGAAGCAAGGGTGTCCAAGTCATCAACATTCAAACACTGAACTCTTAATGCATCATTAAATGGGAATCCTGTATTGGAGAACATCTCTGTTCCAGGTCACAGGCTTTGTGTATTATTGTCAAATTGGAGAATATCATCTGGTTATTGTAGTCTAGCCCAGGTGACACAGAATGATTGTTGGAGTTTGGGTCAAGCCCTGTATATTTTGAACTGCAGTGATGAGTGAGACCACATGGTTGGGAAGAGACCCACCCACATGAAGTGCAACTAAAAGACTACATTGTTGAAGGTGAAAGGTTGCGATTGGGTGCTGCTGCCCCCAGATACGACTGTAGTGAGGCTTTGATTACATGTCTTAATGCTGTTAATTACGCGTAGCCTAAACTGACTTGGATTTTAGCTTAGCCTTGTGATGTCTATTGTACCACACATTATCTTCAGCTCTCCTGGTTTCCTTGTATGGAAACGTCTTGCTTCTAAGAACCATTTTTGACTTCCTCAAACAGGCAGGTGTGAGCTAATGTTTTAGCCATAAACCAATTAGCATTTTTACACAACAACCCCTTACTTCCTTCAGAGCCTCATTGTGTATGGCCTTCAAAAATACCACTGACCTTTTTGCATGTTACCTATTTGACCTGTCTCAACTAACTAGCATTTCACTTTTTCAGACCCTCTTTACATCAATCTGTGGTGAATACTCCACAGTACCAACTTGCAGATTTGCATCACCAAAACAAGGTGTGTCGGAGTGGTCGTCTCTTTGAGTGTGGGACAGAGTGCATCTAGTAGTAGTTGGTCTATACTACATACATTCCGCACAATTTGACTGAGATCAATCAATGTTATCATGATGACCATCATATCCACTGAACCATTCTCTTATCCACTCAGTGACCCTCATCTGCACTCTGCAATATCTCTATTCAGTCAGTGACCCTCCCATCCACTGAGCGACAGTTATATCCACTCAGTAACCCTCATATCCACTCAATGCCCCTCATATCAACCAAACAACTATCATCATGGCACCACCAAGTGTCCCATAGAGATTGCCAACCAGCATTTTGAACTGGATTAAAAAAATCTAATCCTCCATGCTACAGGAGACCACCCAGCACATAGATGCTGTGAGTAGCCGGTTTGCATTGACCAATGGCCTTGCAGCAGTCTAAGAATGGATAACTACACATGACAAATCCAGTCTCCCATTTTATACTAATATCGACTAACACACCCAGGTGTAATGCATAGCAAAGATGCGTGCCCACGTTAGTAAATCTGACTCTGACATTGAATCTATGACAGTCAGTCTCTGACATTGGGACACTGACTTTGAGTCTCGGACATTGAGTCTCTGACATTGAGTCTCTGATATCAAGTGTTATTGAGGTGACAGATACATGTTTACCCATCTCTGGGAGACACTTCGGGAGCAAACTCAAGCTCTCCTGGGACTGATACCAGGTATGAAGATAACTATTGATGATATCTGTACAATGTAAAGACTCATCTCATGCTTATAGGGAAGAGTCACCTAAAGGGCGACCACCACATTCGGGAAAGCATCACCAACCCCCCCCCAGGAAGTCAAAGATGGCAACAAGCCCTGCCCCAAAGCCAAACATTTTATCAAGCCCCATGGCACAGATGAAGATTATATTAGCTGCTTCCTTAGACAGTGTTCTTTTAACTGCTACTACACCGATCAATCGCACATTACATGGTCATGTAGGGACCACTATACCGGCAATTTCGACCTCAGCAACATTCTGGCCGAGCAGAGATTCATTAGTTGAGGGTAGACGGACCATTTGTGGAGGCAAAACCAAAGCGGCAGTATCGACCAGCAGTATGTTCCGGGATACGATCTCCTATGCTTTTGGTGGTTTAGGAACATACTCAGTTGCCCATATTCGACCGTTATCAAATCAACAGCTCTGGCTGAGCCTCCCTGTGACACCTTTTGGGACTGAATCATGTGCTCAATTTCCTTACCACTTTCACTTGTAGATCTCAACACCAGGAGGCCTAAATATGGTGCAACCAGCTCCCCAGCTCACTCTGGTGTGGGAGGCTCCTCACCTGGAAATTGATACCAAAAAGCTAGAGAAGACTGTATTGAACTTTTTATTACATAGATGGAAAATAATCACCTTGTAGATGACACAGGAGAGTTGAAAAGGCCTTGCGTTCTGAGAGACATCAAAAAGAATTTTAACAAACACAAATGGAATGATCAACTTCTTTCCTTCATAACTTGGCAATATGATCTAGCAAACTACTGGGGGCTGTTGACACCTGCGTTGCAAGCACAATGTTTGCTCAGGGTGATAGTCCAATATCCAGATTTGCACTGACTGATAGTCCTTTCGACAAGTCAGGCTAGGAATACTCTCTGACCTTCCCTGAACATGAAGGGCATCTGATGGTGACATTCATTACCATCAACAAGCTGGTCATGGTAAACCACAATGACAATGAAATCAAATATATCATGACTAACCCCCTCATCCTGGTACAAACGTCCACCATTAGGGTGAAACAAGAGGAGGAATGTTGCAAACCCTTACTTATTGACATCCTAAACAGTTCTGAAAATAAATGTTAGGGGTTCACCTTTAATTGGGATGATGGTACTTGTGAAGTAATAGGATGAATACTTATCGAGTAGGTATGAGATATGCATAACATCTATCCAAGATACTTCGAGTTGGCCAGTAGTATGCTCATTGGCGGGAGTTGATACTAGTCGCGTGATGACTAAACAAACTTAGAGTTTGGCGAATCGTCGCAGCTACCAACCCTTACTGGAATGAGACATCATTAGCAGTGCTAGCAGTGTTTGTCTTCGTTCACTTTCCGGAACTAACGAGACATGCATGGTTGATTATGCATGGCAGTTGATAGTCAACATGCTAGTGCAACGACTCTTGAATTCTACCGGTAACTGGATAGAATCAAGAGGAGCACGTTCCGGTCTGAGGAATAGTCTTGACTTAAGCATGACGTAATTGAGGGAATAATGACGTTGGCGCATGCCGAAAGCAAACACTGCTCATTGGGTTGAGTGGAATGGATCACACTGTTATCTCGTATTCGATCTGAGCTGACGGGTGTATGTGCAACTTTTGCATAGTATCCGTTGGTCATCGATTGAATATATGACACATGGATCAATTCCCATACAGTGAGGTATTAATAGGGATAAGAATTATCAATCGTTTGATTGGTATATGTTTCAACTACTGACTCACATGACTGCAAGATGTCTAAGTTCAACTCTGTCGGATGCGTTGGCTGACATAATATCATGCGATGGATGTCCTGATTCTTATCCGGAGCGTAATGCTTTGAAACCACGTTGCATGAACACAATAACCAATGGGATGTGTGGCATGTTATCACAGGGTGGGATAAGAAGAATGGCCGCGATAACGCAATCATGAGCGACCCATTCAGAGCAACCGGGTGGGGCAACACAAGACCCGGGACGTTGGCTATAAAGAGACAGCATTGCCATGGCAATAAGCGAAACACGCTCAAGTAGCAAACTGCAGTCAACACCGAAGCACCAAAGACAATCTTAAAATGCTATTAAGAATTCTCTCTTAAACTTTATTCAAAATTGCTTCTGTCATCCACCTATGTGATCAAGCACTGCATATCTGGTCACATGTTGACACAATCTCAAAACGCAATCCAGAAGAACATTGAACTCTTAGGCGATCTCATTTCGCAGTTGGACGATCAACGATTAACCCACATCTCAGCAGTGGTAGCACGTTTCGCACACTGCAACAGTATCGGTTACCTGGTACATTGGTACTTGTCTACCAGGTTACTACCTTTTGAAGAGTTTTCCAAAGAGTGGTTCCATGAGGGAGAAATCTAATGTTCAGATTCGATGTTGGAAGTAATCGCAGGGAGCGATTGGATTTGGTTGCTCTTGCATGGTTAAGGACAAGAGGTTGAGTCTTAGGATAAGACGAGGAAAGAAAGAGTTTCTTAAATAGGCAGCTGTACTTAGATGCAATATATATTGTATTGATGATTGGGATCTAAACACCCCCGTAACAATGAAATCTGTGACAATGCATTGCAAGATATGGGGAAAGGGATGGAGTAGAAAAGGAGGAAATAGCTACCAGATAACCTAGAGGACCAGCGCGATTCTAAACAAGTGATCATGCTGATCACTGCCATTTCACCACAGAAATGCCCCTGGCCATATTGTAGAACCTGAGGACCAACATTTCGAAACTCAAAATGCAGAAGAATTAGATTGGGCAGATGTCGACTTCAACAAGATCGCAGTAACAGAACTAGAGGGAGCCAACAACCCCGATGTGGAAGCAGAGACGCAGGACCAGGCGGATAATGCCAATGTGGACTGGTGAGTTACTGTTCTTGTCAGAGCAGCTAAGCTACTGTCAGAGCTCTGCTGCTGTCAAAGCTACTGTCAGGGCTGGTATCTGAGCTCAGCTGCTGTCAGAGCTGCTAGCAGAGCTGCTTTCAGAGCTACTGTCAGAGCTATTGTAAGAGCTCAGCCGCTGTCAGAATATCAGAATGATGCTAATTTTTACTCTCAGACTAGCAGTGCTGAAGGATAATTGGGTATTTCAGAAAGAACACTTGGAGGGGTCAATAGCAGCATTAGGCATTGCCATCGAGACGAGAACTTTCAAGCTGCTCCACAAACCCATGCAGTTACAGCCACACCAAATTCTTGCAATGAGTTGAATAGCAGAGAAAGAGAACAGCTTGGTGAAGGGTGGTTCAGTAGCTGACAACAGTGGTACTGGCAAGGTTAGACCCTGCTATGCTCTTGAGATAGACCGTTCGCCACACTAACAATCATCTGACTGTGCCAGCACTTGCTTATGTATGTCACCGGGATAAGATCTATAAATACGATATGCGGAATGTATCACCTGGGTTCCACAAATGGGAGAATGAAGTAACTGACCACAATATGAAGGTTGAATAGGACAAGATGGTTGGATGGGTGTCATGAATTCTGCAGTGGGATGTCTACAGCCCAACATGAACTCTATATTACAACCAGAATACATATCACTCTACTAACTTCAGGCTAAGGTTGAAATGGCCCTAAACCAATGGTAGCAGAATGGGAAGCTGTGGTGACTAAGTATACAGAGTTAGCTCCACATCTCCATTATTGTATGTCTTCCTGGAGGAGGGCATCAGATCGAGCAGCTCTTCATAGAAAACAATGGAGAGTAGTCATAATCACAAGCTTTGAGACTGTGTACCAGAGGCTCAACTGAGAGGAAGCTGATAGAACGAAATTTTGGGGAACTGGCATATTTCATTAAGTTATCTTTGATGAGGCCCGCAGGTTCAGAATGGGCAGATCATTTATTGGTAAGTTGAGGAAGGGGAATGGCACAGGGGTTAAAATGGACTCCTGCGATTACAATATACATATAGCGTCCAAGACACTCAGTTAGGAGCAATAATATATCAGTATGGTAACAGCAACCATATTCGTTAATGGCATCAAAGACTGGCACTGGATCTTGTCTTTTTGGGGGAGTTCATCCAGATTGACACTTCATCTGCCATCAGACATATTTAACTGTACAGTCAACTTTGATCGCCATTGGGTCACAGAACAGAGTAATATGCCACATACTAATTATGGTGCCAGGTTCAAGCCTATTGCTAATCAATTCAAGATTGGTCCAAATGTCGTATCACTTGTTCACTGCACAGTAATGACTTGGGATGCTTATATGTAGCCTCTTATTAATGAAGAGGGCAAATTTAGAAGGGCAATGCAAACATCAGATATAGTTATCAAATGGCATCCTTGACAAGGAAACTATTGGCAACCAAGCATTTGCAGTTATATCCACACTTATGCTACAGGAAACAATAGTGAGCCATGTCCTATTCAAGAACCCAAAGCCCATCATCAACATCCCTCCAATGTATGCAAATACTGAACTTGTTACATTCACAATTATCTTAGGAGCTGGATTGTTCTACATTACCTTGGTGGATGGTAGACATCAGGGACACAGAGAGAGAATCAGAGCGGTTGCCTCCACACAGGCTGCAATTATGGGCAACATGAAGTGATTTGGCCTTCATTGGCAGCTGATTCGCTGATTCTCCTAAGCAGATGTTCTTGGCCACATGACCCTTGATCTGGAAATACCTTCATTACAGTAATTATGGACATTGCTTTCCAGGGTTGCTGACCAGGGCAGACCAAACCCAATCAAGATGAAGAGGGATATTTCTGAGTTTGCAAAGGCATTACCACACAAGACCATCAGACTACCTCCACTTGATAGGGTCGAGGGTATGACACATACTTTCATCAATGCTGCATTGCAATTTCCATCACCAAAGATGGCTTACTTCAAACAGTATTGCTGGGACACCTTGATAGTGACAACCAATGGCGAGAAGGCAATTGCATTGGTATATTCGGCACTTACCCCATGGTTTGTTGAACAGGTTTGCACTCCTTGCACATTCAAACTTTCCACTGATCAGTCCAGCTCGGACATTTGTATCTGCCATTTAACACTGACATTGACTCTTGGTATGACAATGATAGTATCTTGTGCCCAGTACTGCCTCCTGTCAGGATACAAATGTTTCACAATCCATAGCACACACAGTGCTGATTCGTATGCCTCTGTGAAGAAGTCATTAATGAACCGCTGGCAGGTGAGAGTTCTTGTCTTGTCCTAACTGACACGCAATCAGGGCTTGAAGCTACATTATCATTGCTGAAATTCCGTCATAGTAGAACAGGGGATAAATTACTCATCTAAGCATCAGAGATAGTTAGTGGTAGCAATGGTTTAGAACCATTGCTTTGGGTCCAGGTGCAGGTTGAAACCAAACCATTGAAAAATTGGCAGTCACTGTAAGCAATACACCCGAACAGTCAATTCAGATACGGTTCGATGGAAATCTCCCACCCTGTCTGTATTGGGCGGGCTGTCAGTGGGTCACCCAGCTGGTCCATCTGTTGATTCATATAATGCTCTTGTTTTTGCTGTTTCATAATAGTATATTATCAAAATCGGTTATTCAACATCCAGTAATCTCTTTTTGCCTGTTATGCAGTTTGTGATATCAATTATATTAGAATCCAGGTTTTTCCTGTCATATTTTGTATTTTTGCCTACAAAGGCAGTCAATAGTTCTGTTATGAGCTGAAGTATCTGTGTGATCCGTTGATTGCTCAATAAGCAAGACCACCAATTGTTTATGCTGCGTTGACACTCATTTTCATGATGGGGTAACATATATGGCATCCACTGTTTTGCCTGAAAAGGCTGCCATTACTTCATGTATGAATTCTTGCTACAAAGCAACACTTAGATTACCCAAGATGCAAGACCAGAAATTGTTGATGCTCCATTGACCCGAATTTCCAGGAATGGGCAAGGAGCATGCCACTTTTGTTTTTGCCTCTAAAGGTGGCTGATACCTCATTTATGGATGTCTGCAAACCATTGCCACTTAGATTACCCAAGATATGAAGCAAAAAATCATTGACATTCCGTTGACGCTCATTTTCAGAATGGGGTAGTGACCATGTCGCTTTCTCTTTTGCCTATACGGGTTGCCAATAGGTCGCTTATGCAAAACAGTGACATACTCACATGTCAATTTCCTTACTGACAGGACCAAAAATCATTGACGCTGTGTTGACACTCATTTTAATATATTGTTCATTCAAATTCTGCCACCATCGATAATTGTATTCATAACTATTTCAACTCATGGGATACCTTTCTAACTGATTGAGACTCGGCCCTGTGGTAAAGCCGAGCACAGTAATATATTTGCACTGGTTGCTCTCATTCTATTAAAAGTTATACATCTTGCCAAATGATTCATTTCCCATGCTATACTTCTGTTTATTAACCAATATTCACAGGCGACTGGTCACTATTCTCCCATAATATTGCTCTAAATGACATTTTCGGTCAAACAACATAAAGAACCTGGTGAAAATAAGTCGACGCATTCTGTCTTACCTTTTCTTGGTCCCCATATTCCTCCTCATTTCCATTGCATTGACCGTCATCAAAACCTGTTCAGTCATGTTCTTTGATCTCTGTATAGGCCGAATCAACCCAGGAACATTTGGTGCGGGACTAACATCCCACTGCTCTGGGCTCTCCGGATCCTCAATGGTATTGTCTAGCTCTATGTTGGATACATTGTCCACCTACCAGTCTTCTTCGCTCTGATTTGGATTATCCAAGTCGCCATTCCAGTCTAGCCAATTTTCAGTGCCTAAATGCTTTCAGGTGGACAATCATCATCACTTTCAGCTGCATGGCGGTCGATTGAATTGATTTGGTGGACATTTATCACTTGAGAAAATCCTCACGGGAGGTCATTTGCAGACAAAGTTGATCGTGAAGGTGATCTTCTGACAATGTAAATGCAGCCAGACCATCAGGTTGAAAGTTTTACCCGGATGCTTTGACGATCTCTTTAGTATCTGACATGTATCCTACAACTGTCAATTGCTTGTTTTGACTGAGATTCCTTCTGTGTAGCATGTAGATTTTGGCTGCCCTGCCACACCAAAATATTGTGGACCTTGGCCAATCTGTGCAATTTTCATTCCTCCACCTCTCTAATCAGTTCTGAGTGGTTTTCATTGTTGGTCATATTCAATGCTATGACATCACCGGCCAATATTCTGTTATTGGCTCCAGCAAACTGCCTTAAGACCCCTCTTTGGCGAAGGGTCTCACCTGTGGTTTTGGACCGCCACCAACCGATATCGTCCTGCCCAAGTGCAAAACGGGTGTCCACTCCAACAGCATCTGGTGTGATGCAGACCATATCGCGTGCCACATTTGTCAGATTGGCGTCTGTTGAGTGTCTTTCACCATGTTGACGCCACCAGTTGGTGATATTGGGTATCCAAACTGTACTGCTAATCTCCATAGGGTCCGAGTGGTAACCACTAAGATTCAGATTTCTTTGCCCCCAGTTCTTTGGTGATTCAGGTGGTGGATTCAAATAGAGCCTTGTGGTTGTCCATAAGTGTGCTGTGTGATCACTTTGTCTGGGTGTTATTTTTAGCCTCATTTTAATGCATGATGTATTCTTCATCATCGCTGGAAGAATCGGATGGATCATACGATGATTGACCACATCTAGAAGCCATTGCAGAGGAGAAGAGTGTGTTGCTTGGTACACTTTCAGGTTTAATGACAGGCAAACATCTATGTATGGCACAGTATTTATTCTCCTCATACTTCAGAAATGCCTCTTGGTATTGAGTAGTATAAGAAGTCTCATCCTGAGAATTGATATCCAGTCCTTTGTCCCACTTCCCAAATGATCCCAACTTCGGGAAAGGATCAAGAATGTGAGCTGAAATGACAAGCTTACCCATCATTGTAGTAACTGCAGCAAAATATTTGGACAGGCTCTGTCGGGCAAACCTCACAGCGAAGTATCAGTGTTCTTTCCATTGAGTCTAGTTCTTAGCTAACACTCGCAAAGTGCCATATATACTATCGAACATCTCATTGTAGACAATGATTACGGGATGCAGAGTCATGGTATCCCATGTCGACATCCACAGGGTCCAGTCTCGGAATGGCCTGAAATCATCCATGACATACTTGACGATCATCCATTCACCCTGTGTTGTCAAGATTTGCCAGTACTCACTGCATCTTGGAATGTTGAGCCACTCTCAGGTGAATTCTGGTAATGGGTAGGCTCGCTCAAGTAACTCCAATGTTGAATTCCATCATGTCTTCCCATCCATAGCAGGTAGTACTGCGATCTGCGTTTTGGCTTATTGTCAGTCAATGAACTCATTTTGACGACTCGGTGTCAGCACAACCAACACAGCTAGCATTCCCTGCTCTATCACTGTCAGTTTCAGGACTTTTAAAATTTGTTGAAATACGTACTTTCTGAATCATCTTTCCTAAACCTGGTGTCTTGGGCAACACCTTGTTGAATCTAGCATTGCCCTCTTTTCGAAGTCTTTGACCTTTCCCAATGTCTATGTTTTCATTCTGTCCAAATTGCTGATCACGCTCATGGGCTTCCCATGACTTGGTCTGGCATTTTACACCCAGACTGCTCATGAATCTACCAAAAGCAAGCTGAATAATGTGCGCCATGCATGGTATATGGATTCTCAATGCAGGCAACTCAATTCCGGGGGCCTCAAGGGTTGATTGTAGTTCGCGAGTCATCAAGTAGTTGGAGGGGGCTATATCAGACATAATTCCAAGTAAATGGCTGTTAGTAAGCTCAACATGATCAAGAACTCCCATCAAATGTACCGCTAGCCTTGCTCCACTATGTTGACCATTGATGAATCATCCTTATTTAGCATTCGAAATAGGAAGAGAATAGGCTGTCATCCTCATTGATGTGCGTTTTACTTCTGGCAATGACCGACGTTATAGCAAATTTGTTCATGGATGTGCACCCATCAAAAGCTAAACTAACTTTATTTCTTAACGGCAATCGCTTCTTAATTTTGTCCACTTTCAAGAAAGGTTCCCTCCGGCCAATGTTGGTTTCGGTGCTTGTGGACGGTAGCACGAGCTTGCTGCGTAGTGCACTTCATGACCATCCTAACTCTACGTGTGAAATAGCAGGCCATGGAATATGAGCCGAAACATATCGTAACATCAGGTAGCAATTCCAGGTGTCTTGGTGAAATTCGGCATTTAGAAAGTCCTTAGCTGCCAATTTGGAGTGTCCTGTCTGATAATTCAGTTAATATAGTTGAAACCTAAATGGTGAATATGAATTTCCTTTGCGACCTTACTATTGTAATTCCATGACTACCTTTTCTCTTCAGTATGGCCAAAGCTGTCTCATCAACTGTTGAACTATTCAAGTCAGGTACTTCTGACTCTGTTTATTTGTTTAACCGTGCGATGTGCAGTTTTGCCAGCAAGTGATTCCCCATGCAGCTGGTCATATGTTCTGATCGATGGCGAACAACTTGATGGCAAACAATACATATGATGCCAGGGCTGCTGGTCTTCTCAATTACGCAGTGTAAATAGCATCGCTGTGAAGTCCCATGTCTAGGATTATTCCACCCATTAGAACACTTCGAGTCTACATTCATACAAACCCACCAATCATCCAATGTGATTTGTAAAGTAAGCTCGCTCAAATCATGAATAAATGCACATTTCTTTTTGGAAGATATCATAACCTCTAGTAATGAGGTATTGAGGGATTTTGAATCTGCTATGACAGTAGGAATTGGATAGCTGTGCATTTCGACTTGACAGACTGTCTAAAGTTAAGTTATAGTAAGGTAGAATGCTGGTTGTTAAAAATTGACTATAGAGCTATGAGATGGAAAAATGTAAGACTTGTGAGACAATGGATGCGTTTTTGTGAAGTTGTATACAAAGACATATTGAAAAGAATGAGCAATAACAACGCAATTTCGGAACAATTCAATGCGGTTCGTTGCTTTGTATCTTACTGAGCCCCCACAAACACTGTTCACTCTCTGATAATGCTCATTTGTAGGAGGCGGTAGCAATATCGTCACTCGCATTTTTGTACCAAAAGGCGCCCAATATGTTGATTATGGGTTACAATCATTGCACAGCCCTTTAATTATCCAAGATGGAAGGAGGAAAAGCATTGACGCTCCGTTGAAGCTCATTTTTCAGAGGGGGCAGCGATATTGACACTAGCATTTTGCCAATAAATGCGGCCAATACTGTGAGTATGGGTTAATGCCGTTGCACAGCCCTGTGATTATCCAAAATGCAAGACGTAAAATCATTTATGCTCCATTAACGCTCATTTCTAGGATAGGGCAACCAGCATATTGCTTTCCATTTCACCTTGAAACATGGCCAATACTTTGACTGTGGAAGGATGTGAATATGCAGCCCGTTGATTACGGAATGTGTAAGACAACTAATTGATCACCCTCCGTTGAAGCTCACCTTGAAGACCTACTCTTAGTCGTTGGATGCCCAACAATTGAATACCAAAATGCATGCAGATAGTATTGACAGCTAATATATCGTTTCCAGGTATAAACATTTGCATCCACAAGCGTCCAGGCCTCTGAATTTCTGATCCACTGCTACACATGTTATCTTTGCGATTGATAACATAGGCCCATCACGTTTCTGTGCTGTTGGCCAGCAATCTACGACATATAGATACATCCACTAGTTTATGATATACATTGTCCGACTTTGTCATTGTTCCTTATCCAGCGCTTCCTCCTCAATTCGCATGACTTACCATAAGCAATGTTCAAAATCTCACTCATGTGCACCATGTCTGAGTGGGGAGTTATACAGTTGGAAGTATGAAGTAATGCAGCGTGATGGTGATCATTTAACCGGGTTCACATAGGGCATTGACTGCTCGATATATGACCAGTATGACATCACTTATGTAATTTTTCTTTCTAAATTCTGTCTGCATTGTAAATTTAGCTTTCTCGCTGAAAGGTAACAGGCCAGACAATATCAAGTTTGCAGGTCATCTATCGACGTGGTTGCGAGTCTAGAACACCCAACTGGCCCGTATGACCCTTGCACATGCACAGACCACTTATCATGTCTCACAATTTGGTCAGTGAAATTCAGAAACAGCTGCCACATAGCGAAATAGGTACACAAATTGCTTTTCAAAGAGATATGTTGTCAAAAATAGCAATTTGGCTGTCTATACCTGTTGTGACGCAGGAGCCGTCATGATTTCTTTGTCTGAATCCAGTTTTGTTATCGCAATTACCTAGGGAGGCTATGCGCAGGGACAAAAGCTTACCGGTTCAACAGGCTTCGATTTCTTGATCTGTGACACATCAGGCACCCCATCAGGTGACAGAGATGATATGCATTTGTGAGACTTTGGTTTCCCGGAACCTAGCCTCATATGACTCGTTGTTTCTCACGAGATCCGTTGCAGCATTGGCAATTTTCTGGGGACGATATCTAGAGTCTCCTCAAGCTTTGCAAATGTTGTAGCTGCTGGTGTGGCTGCAACCATGTCAGTTTGCAGCATAATGCCTGCCGGAACCTTCAAATTGGCCATTCTGTACTTCATCTCTCTTTCACAGAAGTAGTCAGCTGCATCTCCCCATCCCATTGGCATTAATTCATCAAGTCCTCTCTACTTCAACCGAAAACTCTCATTGTGTTGCTGTACCAATTTGGAGATTGTGCCCATCACCCAGCTGGGTTCGTGATTTTCACCCAGCTTGACCAGCTTTGCATCTTTTCTGTCATCTTCCTCATCTTCCCTGTCCGTTTCATGGTTGGAACTTGCAAGATCACTCAGATGGTCTTGGATAGCAGTCAAGATCTCCTCAAATGCGTTTTCTGGCTTTCTGGTTATCTATCACACCTTTTTAGCATTTGTCATATCTTCCTGCTCTTCCATAATCAGTGTCTCTGTTTCTTCACCTCCCTTTCTGGCGACAGGAGTATCTCAATCGACAAAATCATCGATCGATGTCTCTGTCTCTTCGTTGCTTATACACTGCGTTTCTCGTGGTTTCTCTGCTGCAAGCTTCTTTTTAGATTGTAAGCTTTGGACTGCTGCTAAGGCTTGGAACCTTTCTATATCTGAGCCATGCTTACCTTCATTAGCTTCATGATGTCGTCATGTGGATCACAATGACGATTTGCAACATATGACCCCCAGAAGTGGTGAAAGGTTCTATTTCGGGCAATTGACCATTGTATCATGTGTCGACTCTGTTGTTGGGCGAGATGTTGGATGTTGCAACAGATGGACCTCATGGAGGCAAGCTGCTTTGTTTATGTCAAGGTGGGTATGTATGATCAACTTGAACAAAACAACATGTGGGTTTTGACTGTCACTACATTGGGAATAGTAATGCTAACTGTACAACAGGACTTGATTTTTGCCCTCTGTTTCATGTAAGATCAGAGGGATGTCTTGAGACAAACATCATCAGACGTCCTTTGTGTCGAAAAATATCATTTCTATATCTGTTAAGCATCAGATTTAAGCTGTGGTTTACCAGTATTTTTCCCTTTCAACATACAAACAACATGACACCAACTGACTGCAACTTGCGGGAGTGCTGGAAACCCCTGCAACCTGGAGCTATACGCAGTAGGATTCGTCTTGAGTAGAACGTTCAACTGGGCAGTCACTCATTCCATTTTGATTTGAAGCTCACTATATATTCCTCAGAACTTCCCACTTCTTTTTCATGTTCCTCTCCTTTTCCACAACAGGAAGTCATAGCTCCACAAACGCCTCAGAAAAGTGCAAGCAGATCTGAATCGAGCCGACCAACAGGTGCTTAATCCAATATTCCACCCTCTGTGAAGCCGCAGCTTTGCAGACACCAGTTATTCCACTGTGCCGCTGCCAATGCAGCCACCAAAAATAGACCCAGATGCACATTTTAAAATGGTCCGGAAATCCGGAAGCACCAAAAATAAGATGCAGTGTGAGATAGAATGTGAATGAATCCATACCGTGGTTGATGGCCGTCAACTGACTGTATAATGAACAGCTGGTGAATGTAGCAAGCTACGTGACAAATTTGTAGCTGCCCATGATGCGAAACCTCAATCGTAGACCAAGGCATTCGCCCGCACAGTCCGTGACATTGACCATCATGACATTGTCAGTTATGGGATGTTCGCAGACGAATAGCGCGATAAGTGGGCTCCCAAGTGGATGAAACAGGCTTTAAATACCTTATAGGAGGCTACGGAATGGTATATGGTAGAGGTAGTACCTGAGTCCCATTTTTTGAAGCAGGAACTAATTTGTTGTAGGTTTTCAACATATCAGCTACTATGGCAGGGTAAGGAGGTCGGGTATGGCTAGAACAGTCCGCCATGTGCCTTGGTTTGAATATGGCCAAAATGGCCAAAGGAGGCTTTTCGCTTGCTGCAATAGAGGAAATACAATTCCTGATCAACACAGCTTGCACCAAAGTCTGAGAAGAGACGAAGCAGGGGGTTGAGTTACCTACACATAGCAAGGTAAAAGCTGCGATAGAAAGACACCCAGATATAGTTCAAGAAAATCAAGCAGATGGCTCCCTTCATTGGCCAAATGGCCCAGCAATGAATCTGCAGGCACACTGGAGGCACAAAGGACTGGGGGCACCTCCCCCAGAACTCACACCACCTCCACCCGGAACGCCACCTACGCCACAGGGTGACAATGAGGGAGCCAGAAGTTCCGAAATGTAAGCTGCGCCACCCAGATATGTGGATATACCAACTCCTCTTCCCAACCGTCGATTTTTCAATCATGATGCATATGCCCAGGATCACAAGCGCGACAAATATTTCATTCCAGAATTGCTGACTGATGACACAACATTCACCGGTTAGTACACACTGTGCTGTGTGGGAATGCAGCTGACATCCAGTTTGCAGATGAGAGCAGCCTAATGAGCAAATCTGCAAGTAGTGACGACCATTGATTAAAAGACACAGGATTTTTGAGTCTATAATTATCTACAATTAGCAGACACTGAAAGTATATTGTAAAGGATAGATTTATATGTATTATTAAAGCACAATGTAGTGATAACGGAGAAAGTACATGAAAATGATACAATAGCTGCCCAAACACCATTGCTGACTTACTGTGCCAAATCAAATGGTTGCATATTGCGGGTATGCCTGCGGCAAAATGAGTGTCAATGGAGCGTCAATGATTTTTTGTCCTGTACGTCACGTAATTAAAATGTGATTTGGTCGTTGTTATACATAATCAAAGTTTTGGCTGCATGTATAGGCAAAAGAGATAGCGACACGCTCACAGCCAAATATTGAGGATGAGCTCCAACAGAGCGTCAACAATTTTTGGTCTTGCATCTTGGGTACTCTAAGTGGTGCCTGATCGCAGACATCAATAAACAAGAAGTTGGCAGCCTGTATAGGCAGACAAGAATGAGATATTCCTGCGACAGCCTTCTGGACAATAACAACTTAAGTCATTTTCCAAGATGCAACACAGTGTTTATGGGCATGTTAACTTATAGAACAGGTCAAAACTTCGTAAATAGACAATCACAGCCACATCCCGCTATGATTAACCATGATGCAAGGCCAAAAATTGTTCACACTCCATTGACCCGCATTGTCAAGATGGGGCAGGGAGCGTGTATGTGTTTCTTTGGCTGATACAGGCGGCCAATACATTGATTATGTTTAACAACGACCAAATCACTTTTTAATTACCTTATTTATACGACCAAAAATTGTTGACGCTCTGTTGACGCTCATCCTCAGGATGGGGCAGGCAGTGAGTTGCTTTCTCGTTTGCCTATAATGGCGGCAAATTGTTTGATTATGTATAACAACGACCAAATCAATTTTTAATTATCTGACTGACAAGACCAAAAATTGTTGATGCTCCATTGACGGTCATTTTCAGGAGATAGGAGTGATATTGTTGCTAGCATTTCTGCCCTTAAAGGTGGCCAATACTTTCATTATGCATCACAGCAACTAATTCTCTGATCAATTACCGGACTAACAAGACCAGAAATCATTGATGCTCTGTTGACGCTCATTTTCAGAATGCGGCAGGGAGCGTGACGCTTTCTCTTGTGCCTCTAAAGGCGGCCTTTACCTCATTTATGAATGTCTGCAACCAGTCGCCACTCAGATTACCCTGGATGCAAGATCAAGAATCGTCGATGCTCTGTTGACTCTCATGTTCAGGATGGGCCATCGAGCATATCTCCCTTTTTTGGATTATAAATGCTCCCATTAAATGAAAAAGACAATGAAGTACCAAAATCGATACGTTGTGATTAACAGTAGGCTATCTCAATGCAACCATTATTAGAATAACCTGATAACCAGAACTGGGGATTGGAAACCAGAGTGTAGCCGACTCTGGCAAAACTGGTTGGGGTTTCGCCAGGGAAGAAGCCGCCGGTCACGTTTTTGGACAGGTTTGGATCTGAACACAAGTGTCTTTGCATTTCAAACCCAGACTGCTGGCAAGTTACCCGGACCATATGCCAACGCTACCTGCAAGTATTTCGTTGAAATCAATCTGCTCCTCCAAGTGCCTCACATTCATGTTTGAGGGTTGGAGTTGTATTTGAAACTGAAAGTCATCGTTGCTGTTGATCACCAAGCCAATACAAACCATGCACACTGTTTTAGACGACTTGGGGACGTTACCTCTCACCTTTTTGCCCTCGTGCTCATCGAAATCCAAAGCTGGTCGATTGGAGCCTAGCCAACCCTGTTTCCTCCGTTCCTCAATTTCGCCTGAACATTTTGTCAAAAACACCTAAACCATCTTCCGCTGAATCCATTCACAATAGTCAAAATTTTCCAATCACAGCCAGTTCTTGAATAACGCCAAAAAATCTCCCCTTGCTGACTATCAGTGCAGGGGTTCATCTCAATCCTGTGTAACACTTGCTGGCCCTGGATAATGGACCAATGCATTGTCCCCATAATCTCTGTCAGCCATACATTCTTCCACTTATCGAACACACTAAAGTTGAGCTGCCCCATCCTGTTGGCGAATCGGAGCAAGGAGAATTCGGTTTGCTCCACACTGCTTGAGGCTTCGCCTCCTGCACCTCCCAGGTTTGACAAATAGTTGTTGGTTTTCTCAGCTTCCTATTCATCATAGGAAATATCCCGCTGTGGATGTACATCTGCACTTGTGCAAGATCAGCTGTGGTTTGTTCTGCTGGCGGGTGCATCCCTTTCGTTGGGAAACATATGTGGGGCCTCCCAGGTGCACCATAAGGAGGTCCAGGTACACCGGGAGGAGGTCCTGGTCGAACAGTAAAGCTGGAAGATGTTGGTAGATTGACTGAAATTTCTCCTGGAGGGCCTGAGGGCACTCTCGGTATGGGTGGATATGACAGCTGTTGTCCGGAGAACCGCTGAGGGGGGAATATTCAAACACTGCCATAACTGCCATGGTGGAGGTCATACCCGTGCCAATGTGGACAATATCTTGTGAATCCTTGCCTGGCACTGGTGCTTTGTAGGGAACTGTGTGTCTGGTGGAATGGAGAATGGTGGTAAAACTGAGGAGCTCCTGGAAATGGCTGCTGTGAAGGAGGGTAACTGTACCCCTGCGGCAGATGAAATCGATTTGTGTGTTTCCCAAATCGAATTCCTTTGCTAATGGTAGGTTGAGAAACATTATCCGATGATCCAAATTATCGTCAGTGACTTGTTGCAAACTGAATAGATAACCCGGTGGCGGCATGATTGGTGTCTTTGGTGGAGATATGTTTGTCGACATAGTTGATGAAGAAGATGATGGTAAACTCATATTGATATGGAATGTGATGTCGTATTAATCATAGTATGGTTGAGTATATTGCAGGTAGCAGTGATCTTCAGCCAAATGAAGGCATCCTATATCCCTTCAAGTTCTCACAAACCAAGGCGTTTTACTACACCCCTGATCTATGATATCCTGTTGAGAAAAAGAAACCTTAATCGCACCCAACCTGCCTCCCTGTGTTACATGGTCCAATCGATATACTCTAATCTTGGATAGATGCTCAGCTTTGTACGGTTCTATGACTGTAAAGGTCATAGAAGCCAGATGATATTCTATTTCCAGCAACCTGAGAAGAACTATATCCAGTTTGAAGGTAATCACCACTAGAGATAATACACACAAATTGTAAGTGTATGAACTTGCAACTTTATTCAATCTGAGGCCTGTGTGTTGGCAGCAACAGTTATGACTTTTTAATGAGCTTCTTGTTTATACTTGGTTGTACTCCTCAGCATCCATGCTCCAGTTTACAATCATGACTGCAGCAAACACCCTACCAGCCTATCAGTTCTCAACAATCATTGACTAGGTATACAGCTAGCTAGGAACCACATCTATTCATTCTATTGATGTGATCTTACCTACATTATCAGTTGCTCAGAGTCATGAGTGTAGGTATATCTCATAATCCCCCAATGATGTAATATATGACTGAGTGTTGGTGATTGCAGTAGCAGCACTTGATGAACAGTATATACAGTAGATTGCAGTGATGACAAAGGAATCCTTCTCTGCTAACAATTTTCAGCAGAACATGTGAATGATTATTGTGCGTGATATGATATATATCCTGGTTTATACAGAAAACTAATTGTAAGTTGAATTTGCTTGACCCCTCCCCCACATTTGGCGGGGTGCAATGCAGCTGTGAATGTGATACAGTAACCTGAGTTAGCTCACTATCAGACCAATATCCCCTGAGGCTCTAGATCACCAGCTGAAGCATCATCCAGATTCGTCCGATCACGCATACACTGACCATTTCTAATTCATGGGCAACACTTGCCAGACACATGTCAAGTGCTTTATTTGCAGAAAGAATTGATTCGATGAGAACTGACAGGAGGCTTACTATCAACAATATCACCCTAAGTTGAGAAATAAAGAGCAATTTCCAAGCCTGATTTTCCACCAGCAGGCTGGGAACGACTCTAGGCATCCTGTTTCGACATCAGTAGTCGCAACTGAATGGTCATCAATGACCTACTGAACTGATGATTTCACCTTAGACAGGGTTCCCGGTGAACCACCATCTGAAGATGCTCCCGACGAAGAAACCATGGACCAACAGAAGCCTGATCCGTGATGTATACTTGATACAACGAAGACAAAAGCTTGTAGTATGGTAGTTGCAGTGGTCATTGCAGGGGGGAAAGCGAATGGCAACAAAACTGGATTGTACAACTTGCATCGCAAGTACGCGGAGCTTGGGAATCGGTGGCATCCATTTCGGGGCATGTATGACTTGCAACAGGCTCAATCATTTTGCCAGCAAACACAACCTGGATCTATCATCATCTGAGCTGTGGATAGTTCAAAATCACCATCGAATCATTCGAATCAGCAGATGCCCTGCCAAAGCTCTTCTCTGGTCTTGAATTTGGTCGAGGCAATGATTGTTGGATTGAAGAACATTCACATACCTTTGGAACATAACACAACAGGGATACATTCAAACGAACACAGTTGCTTTTGACACATATCCCATTTCAGATGAACCTCTGTTTCGAACCGGCGCACCTCCAGGCCTCGGATACTCACTGAATACACAGTGGGATGAATCTGGGTGATTGGTTCTGGCAGATGTAGGACCAACATCAGCAAAAACTAAATTTCCTTGATTAAATTTATTTGTTTATTGTACCCACAAACTCAAAAAAATGAAATTAAGGTTTCCCTGAAATATGGCATTGCATTAACATTCTTGAGTGTCCTTTTATTTGTTGCGATGCTGTTGTTAAGCATCACGACCAGTTGACCCACATTTGTAAATGTGACAACGAGCACTTGACAAATAATTCACACTTCTGTTGGAAATATCACCCATCCTTCAACTTCGGCATACTCCTATGTTGCCTATTTCAATTTGTTCTTGCGATGATGATAGTACTCACTCAGTACGTTCACTGAACCATGTATTTCTTGTGGTTAAAGATCCCTTATGCTGTAAAATCTCCAATGAGAGTTGCCACGCAGACGTTGTTCGCGATATATAATTTGTTGATAAACGATTGTTCAGTAGCTTGCAGTTCAACCGTCATGGGAGGGTTAGGCATCATGGCAATGATGATTTCCTGAGTTTGAGATCAGAGTTCAGTAAAGCATCAGTTCCATTGCATTCACTACAATTATGATATATCGACGAAACCTAGAATAAAATAGCACCCAAGACAATCCTATATCTGAGCCCTGACACCATTCCTAACCTCCAGGTGACATGGCACCCACTACAATTGTACATTCATTGACTAATGCCATATTCCCAATGCTGGTGATGTTGGTGTTGTGATTGCTGTTGCTGTTAGTCTCGCCGCAGGGGACGGTCTCGCTGCTGCTGGCGATGGCAGAACCACCCTCAGGCGGAACAGCTGGGAATCAAATGCAAGCTTCAGTAGCAGCAACAAAGCTGCTGAGACAATTAAAGATTTGTTGGGCTGCTCTGTCAGCTCCTCCGGGACATATTCAATGAAGTCATCATCAAAGCTGCCCTGATTGTTTTGCGATTCTGCCATTGCTGAGTCGGTACCAGATGAGTGGATCCTTCCACCAATATTGTGATGGATAATGTCTATGTTTTTGGCATGGACTGCTGGCAAGGAAGAATGAATATCCGTGTTGAGATGATGAAATACAGCAGTGCACCCAATATTAACTGCGTGATATTTTTTTCTTATATCACATTCACATTGTGGTCCATCTCTTGAACCACACTCTGGTGGGACCCTAGAGTCACCTGATTCCAGGCTGACAGACAAGGGTGGATGGCCGTCGCCGTGAGGGTAATGAATGTCGGGTTGATTTTATGAATCAAAGATCTATCCTTCACTGCCATTTGTTGTATGCCATAGATGTATGTCCAGTAAACAAGATCCACAATTTCAGAAGCTGCAAATCGAAACTTGCATTCCTAAATTGATTGTCAAGACAATGATTAAAGATGTAGGGAACATTGAACTTGCCTCACAAATGTTTGTGGGGCATGTAAACCTGTCCTTGGCCAATAGCCAGGCTGCCATTTTGCGGTACACTATAGGCGACTTTGTTCGATATCTGTCAATAGAGTCGATTGAACTCTTCCCGCAGTATACCATTGCTACATGGGAGCAAGTATTGTTTGCGAGAGCCTGATGCACAATGTCAGCAATGAAAACGCTTGATGAGATGATTCATTTACCATTGAAATGTAGGCATGTGGAGGGTCTGAGTCTCTCTGGGCTTGATCAATCCTGGCGATTTCCTCATACTAACAAGTATAACTCGGGCTAGATTTCACCGCATTCGTCGCAAAGCGATTCACAAGCATCGCATAATGGCTGTATGAGGGCTTCCCACATGCCTTGACTATCACCGGAACACCTGAAAGCGTTGTCTCGGCATTGTATTCTGCACCAACAATGATGCCTGCAATGTCTTCAACAATAGGCTCAAATTGGCACAGATTTTGAGCTTTCCATGCAACCCATTGCTCACCAGGCTTGTTTGAATCATTCCTCCAGTGGATATATACATTAACGGGCAAATTCAATTGTTTGAACACTTAATGTAATACCATCTTGAATGCCAGCATCGCAGGCTATCATTCATCCACCTCCTCTGAGACATGATGGACCTCGTAACTCTCAGGATGGAGGGGTTGTGCCAACGTAGCAGTCATTTGAGTGGCCCCGAATCATATTTTCAGGGTTGACGTGCACAAATTATTCGATAGCCGCATGCCCATTGCATTCATGGAAGGTGAGTGCAGAGGCTACTTGTGAGATTTAGAAATCTGATTTCGATGATCAATGTAATTGTCGGGTGTCCCATTGAGATCATCATCGACATCCTCATTGTGAATAGATCATCTCCAGCCCTGGGCGCTTGCAAGAGGAGGCGGAGGAGTGTTGCACGTTTGTTTCATTACTTAAAACAGCGGTGAGTAATAAGAACGAAAAAATTCAGGGTGTGACTCAACGAAATATAAATGAATGTATTGTAAATGAATTCAAGTGGTGAGTAGAGGAACACAGTGTTGATATGATTCAAAGCATGGTCAAGATGCGTCTTCATATCCTGTCGAGGATTTTAGGATCTTGGCTTCTCCCGCTACCCACACTTCCAACCGCTGTGATGGACGCGAACTCGGACCTAAGAATGGCAGGTTACAGGCATGGTGCAGCGTTGTTAATTGGCTTGTTTTGAGGAAAATGATTATTGCAACACGCTAAAATGTGTACGCATTTCACAAATCATTCGGGCTGACTTTTGCCGGTCAATTATACTGAACTACCAATCGCATGATAGCCATACATGGAGTCCTATTGCTGCCACTGTTCTTTTCCGAAATACAAGTATCTCAACCATCAATCCCAACATCATGAAATCCCAATAGAGCCTTTCATGCATGAATATGACCGATGTGATAATAAAATAAACAAATCACCAAAAGGAGACTCACAACCTCTACAAAAAACTCCCAATTATCACTCATCCATCCACCTGCCAAAGTGCCACAAAATACCCACCCCCAACACAAATCCTTGAACAACCGTCCAGCCGGTGCATTCCATCCTCACAATGACTTATTTGCAGCTGGGCAGCTACTTGTGAGCTTTCTATTAGCCAAAGAGCCTGCAGTGGGAGGATTCAGGATGTGATTGTCCTCACATAGCCAGGCTACAACCTCATCAGCAACAACACTTTGCTCGTAAACCGCAAAGTGACCAAGAGCATGGTATCAGTTGACTTCCAGGTAACGTTGCTGCCTGATAATCCTCCTTTCAAGCTTCCATTCGAATGTTTGTAAGCCTGTTTTCGTCATCAGGAAACATCTTTGATTTGGGTGCTGAGTCTGAGCATAATCATCCGATTCCTCCCCCATACCATCGATCATATCGTTGGGTGGAGGTGGGAGGACGTCATCCAGCTGAAGGTAGCTGCTGCCACCACACATGGGCGTCTGGGCGCCAGATGTGCCGTCCGCTTGTTGGCCAAAATACACGATTCAACAATGCTTTGGGTTGTCCAATGTCATTGCAGTCTTTACTCGTCCAGCAGCAGAATTGTTATCGAACAGTGGGGTTACATTACTGGCATGCAGACCACGATCTTCATTAGGCTCCTCCTGGCGCTCCCAAAGCTCTCGCATCTTCAAGCTGAGGTCTGGCAAACATGTGATTGCAGCATTCAAGAATGACAAAATGGGCGTATCAATCATTGATGTAACTATTGGTAGTATCGATTCATCATCCCCTGGCCAGTGCCATCAGAATAGTGGAGTATTGTGTCCACCGACCCGCTTCCCAGCAAAGTCGGAATCCACCCAGGTGATAGTCAAACAACATCGCTCGACAAGAAAATCGAGTGAGGTGTTGCAATGCATCTTTATCATCCAAGACCTATGACCCGACTTTTCTTATCATCGTCTTCTGTATCTACACATCCTCTGTAAGAGCAAGAGAAACATTGGGGGATGAAATACATACCAACGTGAACGGATTTCCCTGTCTTAGTCGCTGTTTCATTGACCCCATACTTCCTATGGCCAAGGCCAACCTCTGTGAACTCGTCAAGTGCATCCTTGCGTTTTTGAACAACGAGGCTTGTCATGTCTGGCATGTACTGTTTCCAGAGCGGCTGTTTAGATGCCATATCACTTAGTCGAGTAACGCTTCAATCAATTTGAAGATCCCATTGCTCAAGGCCAGCTCGTTGTTTCTTGCCCATGTTCATGGATTTACCAATCTCAGAAACGGGTTCCCTCACTTTATTAGCTTTCCGTTGCATTGTCAAGCCACCATTCTGCTGTCACCTCCCCATGGTTTCCGCTGCGCATTAGCCGACTCCAACAACGGCATTCTTGACCCAGAGGCAGACTGTTTGAGTCAGCATGTGGATTCTATTGGCACCTGCAATGACTGATTTCAGCAACCTGAAGGGATCACATTACATTTCAGGTTCTCAATGGGGGTTAATGATTGAGTGGTGGATATCAGATGCTCATTACTCTGAACAATCATGAGGAGTGTTGACTATATCGTCAAGGGTGAAGCGATCCGGTGGCAGAGGTGAGTAGGGTGTGTCGAAGGTTCTGGAGAATCTAAGTAAGGTGGGCAGGCAACGCAAATATATAGATGGGCTTGGAGGGGTTATCTTGATCCAGCGACATCATCTTGGCTGATATTCAACTACGAACCATTTTGCTTAGCATTATCCAAGCACCTTGATTCGTTGACTGAATGCTTAAATTCGTCACAAAGACAACTAAAAGCATGCTCTGCAGTCATATCTCAGTCGTTAATCCTTGCTCCAGTTCTTGTACCCCACAATGACATTGCAAGGTCAGTATCTAGGGAGAATGCACAGTTCATGTAAGGTATGAACTTAACAAAAACTGACAACTATTGATGAGGAAACGGGCATAGGAGGGTATTAGAAGGGTGCAAATCAATCGCACAACGAGTTGAATACCGATGCGGTATGGATTTCGAGATCCCAGCGATGACGAAAATGCCTGGGCGATTACACGCTTTGCAACCGAGTGAAGGTGAATGAGAGAAATTCTACCAGAGTGGTAGCACCCCTTTTTGGAAAAAGTTAATTGAGGTGTGGCATTTTCTGAGAACCAGCCAACTTGCTATGGTATAAGTAGCTGAAAAACTGTCGAGGTGCTTGATAAGATTGTGGCAACATTTGATTTTGCTAATGGATCAGGGGTAATTGCCAACGGTTTTCTTGCTGCTCGAAAATGTACTGCTACAGCGCTACATACATCACTCACCTCTGTCTTGACCCAACAGAAAGGATTGTATCTGTATCCTCCAAACTACTGCCAGATGATAGTTTGCGATGAAGCACGATAGTATTCCACTTCCATTTGTTCATGAACTGCATTGCAACCCTTTTCTTCACCCTTCCGATGATGATTCCAGTGCTACAGAAGCCGAGAGCATAAATGGGTCTGTCAATCCATAGTAACCTTGAGTTCGGACACTTATTTATTGAACTTCACACTTGGACAACCATCTAGCTGGCAACCCTATTTGCAACCAGTATTTTGATATCTTCATCAATGAAACAGATCTATGGTCGATGATTTCTCACGAGGAGGAGTATTGATTAGCACACTGCGGTGTCAAGTACAACTTGAGCAGAGCTGATATCAAAGAGCTATTCAGGAACCCTATAATGTCAACCGTGAACTACATCGCTTCGTCCAACACTGTATTCAACGGGTTGAATGAAATTTCCTGCATGCTGGGCATCGACACTTGGGAATTGGGCGAAGTGTGTTCCAAGCGTTTAGCTGATCAAAATAACCTCCGTGACGATGATTACACTTGTTTCTACTACCTCAATCCTGTTGTGTGAATTGAGTTCCTCATGCAACAGCCTGTGTTCAGGGAACATATGTCCTATGCTCCACCAAAGGAATTCAATGAAACTGAGAAATGGATCTACTCAGAGGTGAAATCAAGCGACTGGTGGTGGAATGAACAGGTACGTTAGTTGAATTTCGCCATAGCTATGATGAGTTTGACCAATTCAATAGTTCCGGCAGCCACATGGAGCCATGATTGACCCTGTATTCAACAGTTCAGACAAGACACAACTTACAAACTATTCGGGTGTCAAAAAGAAATGGCTAGTATATAGAAGTTTTGGAAACATTAACTCAATCATTAGATCAAAGTATTCGAACCTTGCCAGCATTGTTTCTGCGGTTGGCCCTGGTCCTCTGAAATATCACTTTAGAGGACATCGAAAAACTACTGGCATGAGGGAACAACAAATCCATTATCAGAAGGTTGTAAGGAAGGTCTTCGAGCATATTTGTCATACTCATGACCAGCATTTCGACTCACCGAAGATCATGCTATGTGCAGATGGTCAGATCCAGCAATGTTATACTGTCATCTGTGCATGGACGGCTGACTACTCCAAAATCATTCACTTGCACTTGATCAAGCAGCCCCATTGCCTGGTGTGGGAACCACAGAAATCATCCTTTGCAGACAGGAATTCATCCTGGTGGCGATGGAGAGACATTCCGCTATACTTCGAAAGAAGATAGTCACGACTCAGGTCGTCGAGAGAGAGGGAAGGGAAGGAAGAAGATAGCTGGGAGATTGAGCAGTTGGAACTTCGTCAGAAGGGGTTATATGGAATATGAAATGCATCTCCCGGATGACTATCAGCGTACCCTGTATTCTACATAATCTCCATCTGAGAATGCTTAAACATTTGATGGACTGGGTAACGTCCTTCCTAGAACAACATTCCAAGATTGGCAAATTGAACCAGCTCTGGGCAATGATGCCTCCTTATTCTGGCTTCGCTTGATTCAACAAGCTATTTAGCCTAGTGATGCAATGGAGTGAAACGGAGATAATCTTACTCCCGTGCGTCATTGTTCCAGGTTTCGCGGTGACTCTATCAAACCATGTGGCAAGCCAAAGATTCCCTGCACAGAAGCCCTGTTGTATGTGGAGAACACAGTGTATGTTCAACTCAAGGCACAGTACTGGTACCATATTGAAGCCACAATCGAGGACATGGAGAAGTATCTGGAGGTGTTTCATCGTCAAAAGGATGTGTTCAGTTGATTCTGCAACAATCCATCCACAAAGCAGGTCTCGGAAGCCTCGAAAATCTAGCTTTCCTTGGACTACCAGGAGGAACAGGAGAGTCACCCCACTAGGATCAATCTTTTAGCAACAGCAACGCATCATCGCATTGATTGAGATACAATGCAGATCCATTTAGACAATGCATATCATCTCATGAACAAATCGGTTTTCAATGTTGTCAAGATGCATTTGCTCAATCACTTCTCTGACCATATCCGCCAGCTTCGCCACCTCATAAATGCAAGAACTAAACTCCCAGAAAGAGCGATGATGGATCTTAAACAAGCATACCAAGAATCCAATCCTCATGGGGCTGCCTTCCAGATTTTGTGAATGATAGCATGAAAGAAGCTGTTTCAGCAGTGAGAGCTGAATGCACACTCTGCATAACATCATCACAACAATGAAATGCCTTTGACCACTGCCCCGATCAAGCAAATAATGAACAACCAGTGATGAGAAATCAACACCCTTGATGACTTGGCCAAGTCGCGTGCAATGCCTAAAGGGGAGCTGCAGAATCGCATTGCTTGGTGTGTCAAGAGATGTGACAACATCATGGACTATGTCAATTGTGATCAGTATTTCAAACGTCCCAATCAGGCAAAATTTATTCCGTACAATGCAGTAGCAATTCCGGTGAAGTCTTCTCAATGCGACGAGCAGGCAGTTCATATGGTTTGTTGCACTGGGTCCATAAGGTGGGGAATGCATAAGCCACCAAGACATGATACAGTAGTTCGCTGGATGGTGACGAGTCCGGGAAGCCACTTTACGACGCATCAGGAATGACTCCAGTTTCCGTCAGAGACACCCCGGTGTTTGGGATGGCTCGGACGGCTCTGACCGAACCTCATACCCTCTGATGGAGAATTACATTCTTCCCGTCGCCCAGGCCATGGGTCCGAGTTCACTGAACTGATGTAGTGGCCTTCAGGTGCACCTGGGAGCACCTGGGAGCATGTTGAATCACTGTAGAGCAGTCTGGGAAAAATATATTCTTTGGGAATGCTGCTGGTGCGCCTGGAAATCATAGCTACTACTTATCATTCAATGATTTTCAAAACTTATGCATTCAGTTTGGATTCTCAACTATGTATCTATGTATCTATATAGCTACCTATCAACACACGGTATATCTGGACTGCCAGCACGCGGTGATTATCAGCAATTCGACGTGCGCCTGCAGATGACTACCGAGTGAACTCAGAGATACACTCCGTGGCCGTGATTGAGCGAGTTTGAAGATCCACCTGGAGGCCGTGATTGTGCGAACTTGGAGGCCGTGATTGTGCGAGGTTAGAGATACACTTGAAGGCTGTGATCGGGCGAGTTCAAAGATGCACTTGGAAGCCATGATCGTGCGAACTTGGAGGCCGTGATTGTGCGAGTTTGGATATACACTTGAAGGCTGTGATCGGGCGACTTTGGAGATGCACTTGGAGGCCATGATTGAGCGAGTTTGGAGATATGCACTTGGAGGCTATGATTGTGCGAAATTGTAGGCGGTAATCAAGTGAGTTTGGAGGCCGTGATGTAGCGAGTGTGAACCAGTACTGGGAGGCAGTTGATTGACGGCGCGCCGGGTGCGGAGACCCTATTCATTGGTTAGTTAACTCACAACCGTGGGAATGTGACGAGGTGACTTTACCTTTGAAGCTCTTATGGAGAACTGGCTGGTGGCAGTCGATCTGTACGGAAGTATGCCAGAAGCTGAAGCTACATACAAGGGTCAACTCAAAATTGTGAGAATCAAGGGACGACAGACAATCGTAGGTGTATGCTGAACTTGGTGTATGCTGTACTCTGTGTATGCGGTACTTGGTGTATGCTGCACTTGATATATGCTGTACTCGGTGTATGCTGTACTCGGTGTATGCTGTACTCAGTGTATGCTGTACTCGGTATATGCTGTACTCGGTATATGCTGTACTCGGTATATGCTGTACTTGGGGTTTACTGTACTCGGTGTATGCTGTTCTCGGTGTATGCTGCACTTGGTGTATGCTGCACTCAGTGTATGCTGCACTCGGTGTATGCTGCACTTGGTGTTAACTCATCATGATGGCATGGAGAGATAGAGAAGGATGACATAACTTTGTGTTCTTGCAATGATGGTAGAGTTGTGGACGAGAAAGAGAGAGATGGTAGATGAAGATGAGACCGATATGGAGGATACAAGCAGACCTGAGAAATCAGGGGTACTACTTCCCTGATTGGGTTTAGGAGACCTCGTATCGGTGGTATTACCCACGAGATCGCAATTTGTACCTCCCGTATCAGGGATGGTAAATTGACTCGCACACGAACTTCTCTCGAGTCCCAGTTTCTCATGACGATGTCCCCCATCTCCTCTTATCTCTCTATTACTTGTGCTCAACTGTACCATCACCTAAGAACACGAAGTTAAGTCATCCCTCTCTATCTCTCCATGCCATGATCATGACTTAACACCAAGTACAGCATACATCAAGTACAGCATCATCCCAAGATCGACAGTCTCCCGTTCCCAGCCAGTCTCCCACTCCCAGCAAGTTTCCCATCTCTCGGCGGATGTTGTTGTACTCAACTCTGTACATTCCCACAATTACAAGTTAACCTATGAATAGAGTCTCAGCTGCCTTCGCGCCTCCCTCCAAATCGACCGCTTCCAAGTACTCCTCCAATCTCGCTCAATCATAGCCTGCAAGCGCATCTCCACACTTGCTCAATCATGGCCTCCCAGTGCATCTCTGAGTTCACTCAATCTCAGTCTCCAATTGCATCTCCAACCTCGCTCAATCACGGCGTCAAAGTGCATCTCCAAACTCGCTCGATCACAGCCTCCAAATGCATCAGCAAACTCACTCCATCACGGCCTCCATCTGAATCTCTGAGTTCACTTGATCTCGGCCTCCAGGTGCATCTCTACACTCGCACGATCACAGCCTCGGAGTGTATGTCTGAGTTCACTCGATCCTGGCCTCCAAGTGAATCTCTGAGTTCACTCGCTCACGGCCTCCAAGTACATCGTTAATGAGTGACGGCGGGTGTACAGTGATCCAAGGGTAATGGAGGTGTACGGAGCGACGGGGAGTACATATTCGGGAGACTCCGTGGTTGATAGACATCATCTCATTTTCATCATATCTGGATCCAGGCAATTGCGTGGATTCTCACGGCCGGGTAGTATCATACGTTCTTACTTTCTTCCTGGGCTCCTCGAGCGAGAACCATTCTTTCTCACAAATTCCGTCTCTGCTCTCAATGGGCGTCTCCAAATGCTCCTCCGATCATGCTCGACTACCATCTGTGGCCAGATTGACCGTATGTACATATATAGAGATACTTAATTAATGCATGCCATATTATGAAGTAGCAAATCTTGTGACTGTAACAAAGACGAATTTGATAGACGAAATGCCTTGTGCTTATGGAACCCTCGGAACCACTGCTTTGAGAATACGGCACCAAGTCTCCCCCAGAGCTGTGCAGCGTTCTCAGCAGCTGGAGGTTTGTGTGTGGCATGCGGACTGATTTACATTTGGCTCATGTACCCAATGAAGCCATTCCGACATATGGTCACCGTTGGCCACAACGACACAGTGTTCATTTACAATTGGATACCGACAGAGCGAGAAGAAACAGTGAAACTGCGATCATAGGGCGATATGCACCGCGATGCGTGGTATTGGCGCCGGGCGCGGAGTAATCTGTCAGCGGGGTGTCTCTGACAGCTCTGGCGGAGCGCATCCACTCTGACACAGCCATCCCGCCCGGACGGAAATGTTTTTTGCGGATGCAACTGCTGGACACATTCACACATGTTTGGAGTGTCTTTTCATTGTCGAGGATGCTGAATCAAGCGTTGAAGTGCTTTTTGCCTCGGTCGAGACGTTTGGAACAGGGCCGATGCGTCAGCCTGCTGCAACGGTGATCGTCAAGGTCAGACATAACCCTCAGGAACAACCCTTGCACAATGGAAGCTACCTTCGTAAGCCCCTTTTCGGTGTTGGAACCACTTACATTGTCCCTGTAATCACGATCCAAGGGGCAGTACAACATATTCCACTGACACCGCTGCCAGATCACGTGAGGTGGTATATGAGCAACACCATTGACTTGAATGCTTTCAATTTGGTATACATGTAGATTATTCAATTTGATGCTTGAGGTAATCATTAGAGCGATACATAGAAATCTGATGAGTGTTTACTTTGGGTGTCTCAATTTGGTTATGGGAGTTGTACAAGCTTGTGTACAATCAATGTCTCAAGGGATTAAATAGTTAAGAATATTCTTGAAATCAATGAAACAGTTCAAAAAACCGTCAAAACAATTAATATCTAGAAGACCAATGTGAACCAAGTGTGGTAAATCTAGTGAATTGAAAATCATGTTTTTGATATGGAGTGATGATGTGATCACAACATCGAACACTTCGGACTGTGGAGGAAGAATGCAAACAAATCGCTTTGATTCTTCTTGGAGAATGTGGAGAATGATCAGTGCATGGAGTCCATTTTCAGAAACAAATCTACCTTTTTTCACATGAACTTCCTGCCGCGGCAACAATTGTACCATTCACGTATACATCCAACAAGACCTGCCTGACCAATGATTCAAGCCATCAGCATCTTTGGCCACTGTATCTCACCAGTGGTATTATTTGAAAAGATGTATGCTGGACACCGAAAGAGCGTGCCTCAATGCTTGTCGGGCTGATCCTCTCTCCCCCAAATGGTGCCAAACACACTCAAGATGTATGGTATTCCACAGTTGGAACTGTGCTCTCACCACTCAGGGATCTTGACACAACTGGTCCCAGCTTGATATGGGACTTTGCAGATGGATCCCAGAGACAATGTTACCCTCTGTCAGCTGCCTGGGTCAGGGATAATGCAGAACAAGTCATGGTTGCCAAAGTGTCATATAGCTCATAGCTGATGTGTGAAATTCAAAAAGATGCCCGGGTGGGGCATTCAACCTTTTGAGCACTCAATTGCTCCCGAGATCAGCCTGTTTACTTTGCTCATCTAGTGGAAACTACAATTGATGCTCTGCACACGATAGGTGTTCGCCCAATCCACAACCAGTTCTGCCAGTACATTCTCTACAATGTCTGTTGGCTTTGGCAGCCTGATAAATTGTATCAGCTGCTCCTCGGTTGTGTCAAAAACTTATGGCACTGGCTTCTCAATTTCCTGCAAGCTAGCAATGTCAAGGATCAATTTGGCAATCAATTAACATCAGTCCCACAATATCCAGGCCTCCAGCACATCTCTAAACCATTCGATTCATTGACAATGAGCACATTGCAGGGACAAGAGAACGGTAGCATGATCAAAACACAGGCAGTATATTGCGTTTAATTTCTCATCTGTTCAAATAAGGATGAGAACAGTGCAGCAGAAACAGCCTCTGATGAGATGGTAATGGGAGCTGTGTGGGCATTATGTGAATTCTCTCTACTTGTTACGCAACAAAATCACTCTGATCTATCACTCAAAGCAATAGTTGATACACACTAGGAATTTTACCAGGAGAAGGGTGCTTTTTGAGAACGGTGAATGTCAAAGTCTGCTTTGGTGAGAGTGGATGAGTGGTTGGCAAGAAAATTCCATCAGTCAAGAGAATGAAAGCTCAATAAAATTTGTGCTGTGATGAAAATTCTTGTGTATGGGGCTGAAATGGTTACTATAACAAAATGAAGTCAATTTCAGGTGTGCCTGAATAGAGCGCAACAAGCAACAACCAAATGGTCAGATGTTGATTGACTGAAGGTAAAAAAACGATTGGAGTGCAAAATCCATCATTCGATACCTGCTAAATGTGAACTTTTGATACACATTTCTAAGATCTGAGTGACGAGCATTGTACCCAGTCGGGACTAAGGCAATCAGTCCCAGAAGCGAATTCACAAAAAAGATTTGCGGAAATTGAATCCACTGCTGATGATGAGGTTTACGTGGGAGCAAACATGACCTCTGACAAGCATGAGGAAGTTCAGGTCCGTCTTTCAAATGCTGAAACTAAAGCCACGAGATTGACTACCGCTGATACCAACTACGAAGCTAATCAGCTGGAGAGTGAATGTTATAGTATTACTTCCAATGAGCAGAAGCGGTGCAAGAATAAATTGTCCATCCACTCAAGTGAGTTTGAAGTCTGGTGAGACCCGTGCAGCATTAAGGGCCTCTGGCAAACTATCGAACAGTGTGTCGTACATTTCCAATATTCAAAGTTGCATCTTGAGAGCCATATAGCCGAGTCAATTTGGCAAATGGGATCTGGCAACTCTTTCACCACAGATAATTCCAAATGTCTACATATCAGCACTGTGAATAACGCGTATCAATCTTCCAACAAAGTCAATTATTTTGGACAGATGCTCAAGTATAATGGCCAGTGTACTGGTCTCGATTATATGGAGGACACTCTGTTGTATCTTGCCTTTCCAGGCTGGTACAATATGTACTCTGCAAAGGTATTCAACCTACTATCTGCTACCAATGAGCAGGGAAATACATGCAGAGCCCATCATTTATGCCTCTAGTATTGTCAGCATGACAATTTTTGTTACCACATACTATGACAGATGCATCATTTGAGAGCAACTCATGTCGGAGGAGTGTGTAAACGCATCGAATTGACCTCACTCAGAGATGCATTCAAAGATTTAGGAATTCCCAATGTTGGACAGCTATTCCATGCACATATTGAAGAAGACTGGGGACATGAAGTATGTGGTCTGGTGCTTGGATATGATCAGACTGTACTCATAGACAGTATATTTATGAAACTTCAGAATGGGCTATTGTACAACCATCAACCATTTCACTGCCCTACTTCTGTTGAGTGTCTGGAACATGATTCCAAGGTAGAATATACCAATACCAACCGACCTGAATCTGATGACATCAGGGTTCAACATATGGAAGGTGAAGAGAATGACCTCGATAACACCACCAAGGCAGAGTTCCCTCTATTCCGGACGGATTCTGTAGCCAGAGTCAACCAAATCACATCCTGCAAATTCCCGAGCACTTGCGAGCCGCAAAAATGATATCGACCATTTTGATGGGCGGCATAAATACTCAACAATGGGTATCATGTCCTCAAGCTCATCAATATGCAGTGGTGACTCCAACAAAGTACCAAGATCCAGACAGTTGGGCTAATTGTGTTGAAGGGTTCATCCATGTCGTCAAACAGACTGATAGGATGTATATTGTACCCATTGGAGCAATTGTTGAACTGGTACATTTGGCGGAAAAGAATGCTGCATCAGATAGAATCCATAGTGTATGGCTTGAGAATAGTGTTAGCAACAAGTCCAACTTCCAGGTTCGGTTCCAGGTCTGGTTCCACACGGATCTGGACCATTGCAACTGGTCTTACCACACCAAAAACCCGGCATCAGTAAAAAACATGTCCATCTGGGTGGAACGGCTGCGTCAGAGTGGATGCGCTCGGTCAGAGCCGTCAGAGACACGCCGGTGGCAGATTACTCCGGGCCCAGCACGAATACCACATGTCGCGTTGCATATCGCCCTCCGATTGCAGTTTCGCCATTTCGTCTGGCTCTGTCAGTATCCTATTGTAAACGAACACTCTGTGACCATACGTCGGTATGGGTCTATTGGGTACATCAGCGAAATGTAAATCGTTCCGGAAGCCACACGCAAACCTCCCAGACACTCCGGTTGCCTTCACCAGCGCTTCTAAGTACTTCCAGATGCTCCCAGGCCCCCCAGGAGCTTTCCAAAAGTGCTCTCAGACTCTGCAAGAGCATTCTCAGGTGCTTCTGAAAGCACCTGCAGTTATGGAGGTGCATTCAGGACGCTACGAGATATGACTATTAGGAGAGTCATATTTTGGAGCAGTTGAGACCACTGCGCAGCTCTGCGGGAGACTTGGTGCAATATTTTCAAAGCTGTGGTTCTTACAGTTCCATAAGCCCAAGGCATTTTGTCTATCATATTCGTCTTTGTTACAGTCACAAGATTCACTACCTCATAATATGGCATGCAGTATTTAAGTAACACTATACATATACATTGACGGCAGTGAGCCTTCCATCGACATGCCGTGACACCTCTCGCGACATCCAAACAGAATTCGTGAGAAAGATCAGTTCTAGCTCCAGGTGCCTAGGAAGAAAGTAAGAAGATATGATACTACCTGGCCATGAGAATCCACGCAATCGCCTGGATCCAGATGAGTTGAAACTGAGTCTCCCGAATATGTACACCCCGTCGCTCAGTCCACCTCTGTTACCCCCGTATCTCCATACACCCGCCATCGCTCGTTAACGATGTACTTGGAGGCCGAGATCGAGTGAACTCAGAGATGCACTTGAAGTCCAGAATCGAGTGAACACAGAGATACACTCCGAGGCCGTGATCGAGCGAGTTTGGAGATGCACTTGGAGGCCGAGATCGAGTGTAGTCAGAGATCTACTTGGAGGCCTTGATAGAGCGAGTTTGGAGATGCACTTGCAGGCAATGATCAAGCGAGATTGGAGGAGTACTTGTAAGCGGTCGATTTGGAGGGAGGCGCGACGGCAGCTGAGACTCTATTCATTGGTTAACTTGAAATTGTGGGGATGTAGAGAGTTCGGTACAACAACATCCGCCGAGAAATGAGAAACTGGCTGGGAGCAGGAGACTGTCCATCGTGGGATGATGCTGTACTTCGTGTATGCTGTACTCTGCGTTAACTCATGATTGTGGCATGGAGAGGTAGAGAGGGATGAGTTAACTTCGTGTTCTTAGGTGATGGTAGAGTGGAGTACAAGACAGAGAGAGATCCGAGGAGATGGGAGGAAAGATCATGAGAAACTGGGACATAGAGAATTTCGTGTGTGAGACAATTGACCATTCCCAATACAGCAGGTACGAGTACCGATCCGGCAGGTAATAACACCCATACGAGGTCTTCAGAACCTTGAAAGGCAAGTCGTACTCCTGATCTCTTGTAGCCGCTCATATCCTCCATATCCTTCTCATCTTCATCCCCTATCTCTCTCTTTCTCGTCCACAACTCGACCATCATCGCAAGAACACAAAGTTAAGTCATCGCTCACCATCTCTCTATGCCATCATCATGAGTTAACACTGAGTGCAGCACACACAGAGTACAGCATACACCTGAGATTGTCTGTCATCCCTTCATTCTCACAATTTCGAGTTGACCCCGGAATGTAGCTTCAGTTTCCAGCGTACCTCCCTACTGAACGACCACCACCAGCCAGTTCTCCATACGAGCTTCAAAGGTAAAGTCAGATCGTCACATTCCCACGGTTGCGAGTCAACCAACTGATGAATTCAATCCCAGCGCACCGTCCATCAACCACCGCCAAGTACTCGTCCAATCTCGCTTAATCACAGCCTCCAAGTGTATCTCCAAACCAACTCGATTACGGCCTCCAAGTGAATCTCCAAACTCCCTCACTCGCCGCCTCCAACCGTATCTCTAAACTCGCATGATCACCGCCTCCAAGTGCATCTCCAAACTGACTCGATCACGGCCTCCAAGTGTATCTCCAAACTCGCTCGATTACGGCCTCCACCAGTGCATCTCCAAACTCGCTCAATCACAATCTCGGAGTGCATCTCTTAATTCACTCGATCACGGCTTCCAAGTGGATTTCAAATGTCGCTCGATCACGGCCTCGTAGAATATCTCTGAGTTCAGTCAATCGTCATTTTCAGGCGCACCTCGAATTGCTCTCAAGCACCGCCTGCAGCCAGTCCAGATATAGCGTGTGTAGATGGGTAGCTATAGATACATAGATATATAGATGAGAATACAAACTGAATACATGACTGTGATTCGAGGTGCTCCCAGACCTGTCACCAGCGCTCCCAGGTGCTCCCAGGCTTGTCGTCAGCGCTCCCAGTTACTCTCAAGGCTGGCAGGAATGCCCTCCTACGGTCTGATACTCTCCTGAAATTGACACATCTAAGTTTACACTCCACATCCTCTCAGACACTCCTGGAGGCTTCCAGTGGCTGAAATACATTTTGCTGATGCCATGCAATGCGGCCCGTCGCCTGGGCGACAGGAAGGGTGTAATTGTCCGTCATAGGGTACGAGTTTCCGTCAGATCTGTCAGAGCTGTCCGGAACACCTGGGTGTTTCTGACTGAAACTAGAGTTGTTGCTGATGGGACCGTTGCAATTGGGCCAGTTTCACCACCAAAAACCCATCCTTTCAACCTCACAAGGTTGGCCCCAACTAAGAATCTGAGTTCTGATCGTATAATGACATGATAAATATGTAGATTGTGCAGTTTTAGCCACTCTTTTACCTACCGCTTTTAGATTTGCGATCCGACTAATAGTTGTTCAGTCACTATCCTATACTGGCAAAATATCCATACTATTTGCCGTCATTTCATATCGATTCATCGAACATTGGTCGGATTGCAAATCTGAAAGCGAGAGGTGCATGAGCTCCTGACATTGCACGATCCAGGTATTGATCATGTCACAATACAATCAGAACCCAAAATCTGCATTGCAGCCAAAGTTGTAAGAACCGTGAAGTGAAACCATGGTCCAGTTCCAACTTGGCCAAGAACTCCCGGGTTTTTGTCTGTCACAGGTAACAACACGACACAAGTTGACTGCTTTGGGTTCCATTGGGGTTCCTGACCCGGAACAGGGCCTCCAGTTCGGTTCAAACCCGGACTGCAGCCGGGTAAGCTGGAACCATTTCTATCACTACTTGGGAATAATCATTCCGATTTTGATACCTACTGGACCATATAGTAATTACAATGCCTTAATTAAGGTGTGCAGAAGTAAGAAATTTTTTTGAATTGTACTATTTCATATACACATTACAATAATCACTGCTGGAGAGTATCGCTCCAGGTTCAAGGTGCTCCGGAATATCCTCCGGGATGTTGTCAATGGTTCCATATCCTCCCAATTTTGGTCATACTGATAGTTCGATTTTGTAGTATTTCGAACACAACTATACATTCATTAGGATATTGTTGCATTCTGATGCACAACTTTTGGAGCATTGAGGCACACCCGAGAAGTAGCCTCAGAGCACCTGAGAAACACATCACATTGCATTCAGACTATCTGTGCGCATATGGGACCCCTTGGATGGATTGGTGTGGCTGTTCAGAGTTGCTGAGTTGTTCAGTTATGACTTCCAAAGCATTTTCAATTTTTCTGATGCAGTCCTCCTTTGCAGATATCATCAGCCGGCTATTGAGACCCTGGGTGGAGGCAAATGCTGGTTTGTATCATAGGGCAAGTCTTCTGAGTGAGTTCAGTGAAATAAAGATGCTCCTTGCACCAGTGTGGATCAGTGTGTTGACATGTTGCAGGTTGCAATGGATATTTCATACAAGGACTTCTTGGATGATATGCAATAAATCTGATCTGATTGTGCGGCGTAGATATAGCCATCACATGAGAGTTCACTCTTCCAGAACGACTCTTTAGCTTAATGCGATTCTGTGGGGTTGTTTCCCATCCAAAGTGGCAAATAAGTCTCAATTTTCAATAGTCTCCAATGTGAACTCCTTATTATCCTGCCACTCATGCCTCTCCTGCCAAGGTATATATCGAGATAGGTAGGCCAGTGTTTTTGCTCCTGCATATTGAATGACTCTTGGGGCTTAATGAGTTTGCCATCATAGCTGCTCATAAGTTTGCACAGCGGCCTCCACTTGGCTTATTGGACTTTCCCGATATGGAATTCCTGGTGCCAGCATTATTGCAATAATTGAAATGGCCGGAAATGTTTTCCACAGATTCAGAGATGAATGGTTGGAAGTTGCATTTCTTATTGCTGCGTTCCTGAGACTCTCTCACTTGCCATTGGTGTTACAGTCCGCAAGGCATGTTATTGTCTGGTTTGAACTCAGAGGCTTCTGTACAGTCCCACCGTTAGTCAAGTGAATTAAATCTGTCTGTGCTAATGGAGCTTCAAGATCTGACATTGGTCTTGAGTCGGTGCCAGAGGCCGGCCCATGCCATATTGTGTACGACAACTTCCTGTGTGGTTAGACTCCAACCGGATCTCCACAGATGTGTTTTCCAACAGTTGGCATAGATTCTGACCTATTTATTTTGTCAATGCTGCTTACTACTTCTGCATCGCCTTCATCACTGAGTTGAGGCATCTTGTGAGTTTTCCACATGTAAATTGAAGCTCATTCACTAATAGTTTGACACTCTCTAATCATGGGTTCTTCGCCACTTTTTGGTCTCAAGCGGACACTGTTGAGCTCTATTTTCTGTCAGTTGCTGTGTCGGGTGTCAGTGGTTATTCCATGTGTCCAGGCAGGAGTCTGTGTACTTGGCTTGATCGGGATTGCCTCTTCAGGGTTGGTGCTTATTTGATGCAATGTTGTACCACAATGTTCAAGAAACGTATCCAGCTCTGTGGCTCTGCCGCAGTATTGTATGGGATATTCCATCATAAAGTTGTTTGACTGATTTCCAAGACTCCGCAGCCTCATGATGGAAAACTTGTGGTGGAGTTCGGCACGTACTCCAGGTCGATCATCATTACATTCAGCTTGCTGTTCAAATTGGAGTTTAAGTAGAATGATGTTCTGCTCCAGCATCTCCTTTTGATTATTGTCGTTGATCTCTGACAAGATTTCATCTTGACCGTGACTATCTTCAACTTTGGGGAAGGTGGATTCCTCATTGTGGTCATCATTGTCGAGATCTCAATGGTTGTGGGCTACATGGTCAACTTGTGTATCAATGTGATCATTGTCATTGATTTTGTCTTGTGTTTGGATTGAACCACAGTCAGTTGGAATAGGGGTGATTCAGCCAAATGATGCACAAAGGGATTTCATGCTCACTTGGCAGTTAGCCATATGCAATTGGCTTCTCAGTATTCTCTTTGGAGGCAAGGAGGGTAATTGACTGTACTGGCTAAATTTCAGGTTGGTCATGAGGCATCAAATTTGGGTGAATCCCCATGATCTCCCAAGCAAAATGTATCCCAGTTCTGAACACCTAGATATAGTGTAAGGGCACTTATGCTGGTGCTAGACAGTGGAAGGTGATGGTCTAAGTTAGATGGTTGCAAACAGATGCCAGTGAGATCATGTGTAGAAGGAAGTGGTAAGATATTTGCTACAGAGTTAAGTCTCTATAGCACTGTCAATATAAGGTTGGCGGTTACCTGGTGCTGGATACCTCACATGACTGCTGGGCAACCCTAACCCTTAATACAAGACAATACTATTAGATGGATTTGCAAGATGGTGGGGGAAGAAATATTCCTATTGGCTGAGTTGCTCCCAAGTTACACCAAAAATTCCTACAATTCTCCCTTCACACTCTTCTAACCCCCAGACAAGAAAACAGACAACTATTGCAGAATGTGGCAAATAATTCCCTATGAGGATGAGAAACAATGTGAAAGAAAAGCTGGATGGCCGAGTACAAGCTGGGCAAGTGCAGGGGATGAAGTAAAGAAGCAGTAATGAGACCCAAGATGTTTATACCATGGAAATCAGGAGTTACATAGAGACTGGAAAAGGCAGGAATTGGCACAAAATACCCCTCCAGGTATGTACTGAGCTCCCCCCTTCTACATTCCTAAGGAAAGACAACCACCTTATTTTACCGTTCATTGCCCTTTGCACACCAACGACTGTGCCCAGTATTGCCATCACCACAGAGACTGCTGACCAAAGACTGACATGACATAATAATCAATCAATGACACTGCAGCAGCATACCAGCACTCAGTGACGTCATGGATTCCAAAGAGTCCTTGACCACAACAATCAGCACCACGAGCCTCGCCTGCGCTGCCAATGCCGGGATGTTGTCTCGAATCGACTGGTTGGACTGCTACATGAAGCCGCAGTAATTGCTGCTTGGGTGCTCTGTCCTCAAAGCCAACTGAATATCATTGTGGAAATCCCTACTCTTATTGAGGACATTACTGATGCTGCCAACGCCTAGATCGCATGACTGTTGAACTTTGGGGAGTGACATCTTCACTAGCCGCAGTTGAAATTCAGGTGATATAACGACTTTGTTACAGCTCTCGATCGCTCCAGCTGCGTAAGGTAGATGACCAAGCAATACCCCTCTCCTCAACAGAAGAAGACATGGGCAACAATGATGCTGGGAGACTGCTGGCGACACTATCCAAAACTCCAGGAAATCCTAAGCCAGTCCAGCGGGAGTGTGAAGTGGCTGCAATTAGCCATGATCACCAAGAAAACATCCAGAGATCACAAGTTGGTGATGAGTCGCCACAATGGTGCATATGTCCACCATCTCACCAAGCTCAACCAGAAGTTGAAAACAAACAAGTGGTATAGTTCAGGTGACATCGATGAAGCTAAACAGTTGATAGATAATATCTACCCTCAGCTGGAAGTAGTAATCGACTATAAATGTGTGGGTCAGAAATAGTACCAACCTTTAGTAATGCCTCTATGTTATTCCTGAAGCATGGATGACTGCAATAATTCCAACCAACTTCTTACAATCTTACCATCAGTACTGCCTGCTGACCATGGGATACCCATACCTTCTCCATCTGCCAATATAAGCAGGATATTTCCACTGCCTACAACACAAACCAAGGGAAAAGACATGGAGAAGGACAGAAGAAATCATGGAGGGAATTCCATGGATCTGGGCAATGATTTATCTGAGAAAGGATCCAGCATTCCCTCCAAGAAGGAAGCTGGTATGATTCCCCCTCTACCCACTGAGGAAGAGGCCGGTAAAATCCTTCCAGCTTCCACCGAGACTTCTGCCAGCACAGTCCTGCCCGCTCACACCAAGAAAGCAGCTGGAACCACACACCAGGAGTCAACTGATTCTATGCAGAAGGGTCCCCTAAATCGAAAGTGGCCTGGCACTCAGAGCAGCAGAATCAGCAGTTCGGACATCGACACTGAAAATGACAAATTCGTGTGCTGCCTCCAAGCATGGCTCAGCCTCCACCTTGACTGCAAGAAAATGTTGGACGATGAGACAAAGACGTTAGCACCCCACCAGACAACTGTGGAGAACAAAGCTATACTCATCTTCCAACAAGGAGTAAACAAGGACCACGAGTTGTGATACGAGCCCAGGCACATGTCGAAGCAGCACTTTCTAAGCTGTATGAGGCAACTGCTCGATTCGATCATCATGTTGGCAATACCTTGTACTGTCCAAGTGGTCACGGTAGCAGGAAAGATGTTCCAGAGGGTGGTAGAAGAAAGCAGGTGTGCCAGGAGTGAGAGTCCTTATGTTATTCCTTTGGGTTTATGGTTTTCTTTGGGGTTATGTCTTTCCTTTGGGTAGATGGTTTTGCTTTGGGTTTATGGATTTCTGTTAGGTCTACATCTTTGCTTAAGTTGTATATTATTCATGAGTTCTTTCAGGTTTGCGTATAAAGTTATATGAAAGTGAAGAGGTGTGCTTTTCGCAAAGGGCCAGGGAGGTGTTGGAGTGAGACAATCCATCTATCACCACCACGCCACTCAGTTAGGTGGAGAGAAGTATGCACGGGGAGTGCAGAGATTCAGCAATAATAAGATGGACTCAGCCATGCAGGGTGTACCGAGACACCCAGACACTTCAAATCGTCAGAGTGATGAGGGGGGTGGACCGAGAAACAGGGGTAACAGAGACACGCTGAGTACCAGGGAGTATATATTTGGGGAATGCCTAGGTAGTTAGACATCATTATATCTTCATAGTATGATATACACACTGTATCTTTCCAAGCTCATGGTTCCACACACCCTCTCCAAGCTTTCATCAATTGATGGCATTTCAATAGTTCTTTCTGGCCAGGTAACCTAGTGTACCCTCTGACCAACTGCGTATGTTCTTCGAGCAAGAAGCACTGGGTCGCACTAACTGCCTTTGGATGGTGCGAGACGTATGGTGGAGTGTTGACAATAGGCTCTCTGCCTTCCAGCACTGCCATTTCACTACAGCACTCTCAATCTCTTATTATCCTCATTACCAATAAACTTGCAATCCTCCGATTAGCAGTGAATCCCCAGGTATGTCTGGTATGTGATATCGTTCCACTGTTAACATGGCCTAGCCCAGGATTTTACTGGGGTTCAGTCAAAGTCATATGCCCGGTTTTCAAATTACTTTTGACTATTACCACATGGTCATCTGCTTGTCATCTGACTCATCACTTCGCCATGGCTGAATGTCACTACTGCTTCTTTGATTTTCTCTCATTTCATCGTGCACTGTATGATATCCAGCAGCCTCAGTATGCCACCGATGTTATGCTGCGGCATTTAGGCCAGCATGCTTGTTGATGTCACCGCAGGTTGAAAAAGTAACCCCGAACATTGCTGACATATTTCTTAAAGATGTTGGGTTGACCACATCATGTGGATGATATAGGGCAACAATCGCTGCATGATGCCTGGGTGTGATGTCATTGCCTATACAATTCATTTCAGTTTGGAAGGGTACTAGTAATATACACAGCATATCCTGTTTCAAGCGGCCGCTCTGTGAATGTCATGAAAGCGGTGATGCCAGTGATTCTGAGATATAAGCATCAAAGTGTCTGCTGTGGGGCATGCATCTATATACTGGGTGAATTGATAAGTAGGAACCATTCATATATTGTATATCTTACAATATACTTTATAAGTATGGAAGTAATCTTTCAAGTTCTTTGAATCTTTCATGTTGAGTCTTTACATGTAATTTGTTAATATACTCTGTTTTAGTTTTTTTGTATTTATATTCAGTTTTGTATTACTACCTACTCTTGGGTATAGTATCTCTTGTGCTAGATATGAGTTATACTGTTAAAGCAGCAGGAGCAGAGGGAAAAGAAGTGGCAGTTTTCAAATAGATGTATCAGATATAATAATTTAAAACTCAGTATTGTATATCAGTTTGACTGAAATGTTTTTTTGCAATAAATAGATGAATCCAATCAGTACGGGCAATTCGAATTAATACAGAAATATTCAATAGGACTGAAAGATTCTCTATTATTATGATTTGAATGAGAATAAGATTATTTAATCCTCAAAACAGATTAACTATATAGATACTACTATTGTAATAACAGCATATATTTGCAATATAATAGTAATAAATGAGTAAAATTCTGTTAAGGTATTGAATTTGATAGTTCAATCCAATTTTGTTTCAAGTAGTGCAAACTTTGCAATTCCTTATGTTCTTTTGATGTCCAAGTACACTGTAAAATCATATCTACCTGGATTTAACATATATCAACTTCTCTTGATAAGATCACTAACTATCTAATCCTCTATGGAATTGATTACCCGATGATAGAACTTCACTGTATATATGCAACTATATCTAGTCAAAGTCAAAATACTTGTAACTGGATAGAATAACTAATACATTCTAACCTCCACCAGTAATACATTATAATATATATTTATATATATCCAGTCAGAATGCAATTGCAGGTATCTCAATATTAGTAGTCAATCATACAATGCAAAATGTAAAAGATAAATATTACTTCAAAATGCACATAAGTAGCAAAATGTTTAGGACGCTTACAAATTAGATTACTCATTGTAACAGGATATTTGGTACAAAATAGACATGATAGTCTGACTGATGATGACAATGATATTGAAAATTACAATTTTGATAGTATTATTTGTGATTACTAACAGAGATGTTAAAATAATCCTATGCAAACAAATCAATCTGATCAAGTATTCAATCTGCAATTGAGTAGTAATACCCTACAGAACACATTTGCATAACAGTACAGAATCTTACTGGATTCAATACTACTTGGTGTATAAAGTCCTGCTATCAATTATCCAGAGACAGCAATAAATCATTGCAAAGTTAACCAATAAGAAGCAAATTGAATATGATACTATTGGAAATATGCAATAAGACGGATGTTGAGTAATAAGAATGTGTAAGAAAGTAGCAGAATATGTGTACATTCAAATAATATCAACTGTCAGAAACCGTTGATAGTGGTAATTTTGCAAATATAAGCAACCTCAATATCATTAGTTTATCTGAAGTCAATCCAGATTGATAATCTCATAGTGAAATGAAAAATATATGCTGAAATAAGGATTCTAAGCTCAAAACATGTGATAATACTAACTTTGTGATAAGGAATAGAACAAACAAACCGAAACTGGAACAACATCTCACATTGGTTAACCTCTAAATGTGTCAAAATTAGATATTGTAGTATATTAAGCATATTATTATTGCATATTGCTAGTATAATATTTATATACCAGGGCAATTCTCATAATATCAACTCAACTGTCTAATGCAAACTTTTGTACACTTCAAAAATGTAGTAGTAGGTAGGATAATCTTTTTATCTTCAAATAACCAGTAACTATAATCTATATATTAGTACAATTTAACTGATACAATTGCAGTTTATATATTTCTATATAATATGCATCAAATAATCCTAAATTACAAGTTAAAGAATAATGATGGACATTTGACAAGCTTGTAATCTTAAGTGAGAAGTTTAAAACTAATCCCACACTAAGTACTATATTTGATAACAATCAACAAGATAAGAAAACCCAGATTCAATGCTTTTACAACTGTTGAAATTGATATTACCATCCCAGATTTTGCCAGAAACCTTGCTGTGGCATATATAATTGTAACCTGCATTTTAGAGAGGTAATATTCCAAGACAAAAGTGATGACAAATTCTTTGCACATCACTACTTTTTCAAAAACTGAGAAATCCAGGACTATTGGCACTGAGCAATCTGCAGCAAATTCTGCCTTGTAGCACTCAGATAGTATTTCAAATTAATAAAAACATTATAAAACTTGAGTTGCATATTGTCATAATATTGCTTGCTAAACTCTAAATGAAAACTTCAGCAGGTACCAAGCCACCAGAATCGTTATCTCAACTTGAACAAGGTTTGAAATCTGTTAAAGAGCGCTAATTGAGCTCTCCACAATGTCACACATGTATAGCCACTGCTGTAATTGAGATGAGATTGATACTATTTTGGAGGGTAGATTTTGTGCCAAAAAATGGCAATTTTGAATTGAAACTTGGCGATTTCTTGGCACAGTGAGGCTTTCAGCAACTCCTTCACTCTCAAATTGAGTCTAAAAATTATTTTACTCTGAGAAATAACATTTCTATATAGGTACACTGTCTGATAGGATTCACTATTATATATTATATTTGAACATGCAGTAATGCATTGCAGAAGTAGCAGGTTTTTCATGTGTTTAGGTTCATTACAAACACTATTGTCTGGGGACAGTACATATTGGTGAATATGAAAGCTCTAAATCCATATATTATATTTTATCAGAGTGAGAATTGTATGTATCTTTTATATTCTAATGAATAACATAGATAATTGATTAGTACATTACATTGCAGCCCTCTCGTTAATATTTGGGAATGATTTTTATAGTTTCTTATATAATGGAGTACTAGAATCTGTGCCCAGCTTGGTACAACTTGGTGACAGACAGCTATATGTCAGATGCTTCAGGCAAACTACACTTAAATTCTGGGATAGAATGACTAGGATAGTGGACAGTGAATGTATTATAGTATTATACAATTATCTAGAGAATCTTGAATACTTTATGTAACTATCTACCTGGAAGGAAATCTGCAACAAAGTCCAGATTGACCTCTGGGCAGACAATATAATCTTATTATAATGCTCCCTCAAGTTATACAATATGTTTACTAACACAGTATGTTTAGATGTTTCGCAAATTTTTTTGACTTAGTTGCTGATATCTTCGCCTTGCTTGGTTCTATAACCAATATTAGATTGTAGTCAATAAGGTAGCAATGATATATTAAAAATCAATCTATACCAATGTTGAATCTTTCTGCCAGAAGTGTTTCTTCTGATATCAATTGACAATAATAGTTCCTTGAGTTCTCCTGACTAGTAATTGTATCATTAGTAATCTGCACTTCTTAGAAACAGCACTTGTGATAATTACCAAGATAATGGGCAACAAATACGAAGTAATTGATTGAGTTTCTGATTGACATGTTAAACAAGTTTGGTATAATAGTTCTGACAAAACAATGTAGCTACAATTTAATTTGGAACTTGTTTGCATGTCGATGGGGTTTCACTTAATAATGATTGTCACAGTAAATAAGGTAGACTAATTGATATTTAATCTAAATGATAGACTTGCAATGTATAATAATAGTATATTTAGGGAATACAGATAGATTAAGAATTGCAAGTAAGAATAACAATACAATAGTAAATAACATTTTGCTATATATAATAAATACAGAGGTAGATAATTCATGTTAAACAACTACTATTTTCATTTATCCCATATACTTTTTTGTAGGTATACATAGTTCAAGCTGATTATGATTACTTAATCTGATTGCATGAAAGTATATACACAGCATGAATATGTGGTATTATTGAAGTACAATGCTGCAAGTATATTGAATATCATTTGGTGAGTAATATTAGTACTCTAGAATTAAACTATAGCGTTACAAGTATGTGGCATAGATTCTCCCGATACTCTAATAGTAAGGTCCGTATATTATCAGTAAGTACACTATGCTGCCTGATGAACACAATACAGTAATTGGAAGTTACTATTTATGGTACATCATCAAGATAGTATGAGTAAGAAATATAATCCTTTTACTTGGTATTGATTGCGGTATTTTTATTCCTATTACCAACCCAATCTATTGCCATTTAATGGTCTTGTATCTTGGCTGGAAGGATTTTGTTGGTAGTCACATGGAACAAGAGGTACTAAATATATTTCCAAGAATACAAATCCGTAGACAGTAATTATTGTACAAATATACAAAAACAATAGAGATTTCAGAGAACCAAAATGTGCAAAGATAGAACCATGAAAAGTGGTACTAAGATTGCATAGATATTTCCAACAGGCAGTAAATAAATAACAATCTTGGACTATTTACTAATATGGGTATATGATATTACTATATAGTAGTACATTCAATCTGCTGAGTGGGGGAATTCAAAGACCAGATCAATTCCAACAAATATAGTCCAAATATCTGCATGCTATATGATACCATTTATTATCATCCACTGTGCTGATATTGATCTGTGTAAAAATGTTGAAGTGCTGAATGATTGAGTCAAATATATATTCAATACTTGTCAAATCAAATCACAGAATGATTTCAATAAAGCCAAGTATAACTGTAATTAATATAACTATATATAGTATTGTGAGTTAATAAGAATTGCTGGCCAATAACAGTTGAATGGAGAACAGAGAGTTGCATGTACTATGAAGATTGACAGGCTGGTCTTATTCGTGTGGAAAATATCAGCAGCCCATCATTGATAAATAATTGGAGGATTGATTATACCAAGATAATTTCGAGATTAGTTACCAAGCTGAACATTACCTATCCTGTTCATGATGGTGTCAACAGACTGTCTGATACTGCACAATCAATACTGTAGACTGTGAAGTATGCAACAATACGTCCAGTAAGTGTACTAATTCTGTAGTATAATTTATTGGAGAATGACTTTGTTCCAGCTGTGGAGTATAAAGGATCATTTGTAAGTTACTAAAGTACAAACATGTTGATTGGTGATACTTTCCATGTGCCTCAGAATTTTGATAGCTAATATATCACTTTCAGTGTCAAGACAGAGGTGTAGATTGATAGTACTAACCAGTCTGCTTAGATGAACATTTCGAATTGAATTGGTCATATTCCCAGGCAGCGACTATTTCGATGGCTGAATCTGCTTTCAATTGTAAGGTGGTATACAACCAGGTAATCCCTGTAGCATATAGGTAAACAAAAGGATTAATGAGTTCAATTATAAGTATGCAATATTTCAACATATTGTAGACAAAGTTTCGCTTTAAATGATAAATTCTCAATATCCTGCATATAGAAACTTCTTTGTTATCTGGCCAAAGAGCATACTTGAAATGAAAATGATCAAACTTCGCCTGGCAGATACCCAAGAGGTAGTTGTAATCATATGCAATGGACTATAACAAACAGCTATAGTATTAAACTCAATACTTCGCAATTTTACCACTTCATAATATCAATTCCAGTAACTATAGTGATTTTACATATTTTCTAATGTGAATAGCTATAAACCATATTTTCAATGGTAATTGATAACTGTTTGGAAATATACTCATTGCACTTACAGTCAGTAAATTCAACAAATTGGTTAATTCAATTTAGTTCGAATTTCAACTATGAAACAGGATATATTACTAAATATTCGATATTTGTAGACACTTCCAAGTTATGGTTTATGGGTGAAAACAATTATTTGACAGTAATTAGACAATGTAGTAATATACAAAATCATGATTAGTACAGACTAAATTAATATTTTTCAAATGACTATAATTATAACTGTTTGGATCTTGATAAGTGCATTAATTAATATCTTGATTGAATACCAGTACCGAATTCATAGAATTAACATCATATCTTTATATGCATCCAGAAGGACATATATACAATATTGCATATTTTATTGCATGAAATGTATATTGCTATCTATATTACTAACGATATGTTGGTGTAGATAGTCTTCATAATTATCGATTAAGAATATTATGCCCATTCAGAGTTAATAAATGGTCCAAGTGAAATTAAATTATTCAGAGATATCGATCTCACTACAATTACTAGCCAAATGATATTACATATAAATTAGTCTGTAGTATATTGAGAATATAATGTATATACTGCTCCAATTCTATATTACTGTAGTTTATTGATGGAAGCACTAAATATTATCAATATATCAGGAATGGCTATAGACTTAAAAGATATATAGATATTAATAATGATAATTTTACCTACAAAGTAATGCACTTTTGTACCAGTTTCTGGTAAACATGATATATTCTAAAGTTGATGTCCCAAATTGCAGTATGGTATTTTCAAATTTTCATCTCCTATCATTTGACTATTGATGGCAGAAGATTCATAGTTTACACTGTAATAGATGTTGTGTATATTGTATTCGGGAGTGAAGCAACATTACATATAGCCTATTCAGTATTCGATATACTCTGATAAAGAATACTACAATTCTAATCGTAATATGTGTTTAAGTGAGTCTGTGAACTGTGTTATCAGTCAACTGAGTGCAGTGATACAGATATCAATATTATTCTGGTATAGCTGGATCAGTTTTATATTGCTACCAACCTCTATACCACTTCAGTTGCTGTATAGTAAATAGACAAAATGGACAAGATTAAAGTTCAAAATTTGATTTTGTATTCATACAGTATCAGTGGAATCAATGGCAGCTGACAATGTATTCAAACAATAACGAATTGTATATTACATTGTAGGTTCAAAACACTTAATCAGCAGATTTTGAAGTTAAGAAGAAAGTATTTAATACTATGATAAGATTTGTAAAAAATAAATTTCTTGCATGGTGTTAAAGTAAAATCCACTGCAAACTCAGTTTAATCAAAAACTGATTTAGAATGCTACTTCAAATTATATTGGATAGTAACACAAGTTAGTGATGAGGTTAGGTTTCAATGAAAATAGTCAAAATAATAAACTTTAAGATAGAAAATATTTGACTATGATTTATTTTTGAATAAGTTATCAATACCGGTTTAACAATTGGTGTAAGTCATTAATGGACAGGAATTTCCATAATATCTATAATTCACTGTATATTATATTAAGCTCATTTGGTGAGCATTGTTTCTGTTGCCCTAATGAATAATCTGAAATTGTAATATCTTGTAAAATATACACATTTACCTTCAACTCTAATAAAAGAATTCCTTCCCTAGACAAGTTTACTACACCAGTTATGGGACTAAGAGAATGATGATTGCAATACTGGACTGGATTTATAAACAGCTAGTAATTGTAAAACAATTTCCAATTTATCAGTAATCTAATCAAATTAGCATACTTTTATTATTCTATCACTCATGAATGCAATTCAATGTTTGCTTTAAATAATATTTCTTGGATGTAAAGCTAAATGCTTATTGAACCAACATCGTGCTTAATTTTTACGCTTAGATTTACCCATTGCCAGATAATATATATTCAGTTGCCTCTTGGTTAGAAATTGATTATACTTGTTGATACATATAGCTTTCAAAAAGTATCCACAGTTTGTTTGTTTGTTTGTAATCATTTTGCATTCACCCCGAAGGGGTGCCCAGCTAAGTTACCATAAGCCGGCCGACTACTGGTGGTCATGGCATTTAATTAACATTTTTATATCCCTGTCCATCGGAAACTTCCTGTCCATCCATCGGGTAAATTACGGCCAAACTAGCTCACATAACACCTACTTCTGACTCAGGCAAAGTTGTTTCCTCCCACTTCCCGCTACCCAATGGAGGGCACTAAGGCCACTGACCCACCAAGCCCACCCCCATTACTA
>Ga0307512_10000222_pt1 | contig 79994 bp, 73 predicted proteins | sample 14_EM_MG_FD_200267 | JGI IMG/M metagenome (GOLD analysis project Ga0307512, IMG submission 200267) | Populus trichocarpa ectomycorrhiza microbial communities from riparian zone in the Pacific Northwest, United States - 14_EM | ecosystem: Host-associated > Plants > Roots > Unclassified | place... | reverse complement strand
TTTACCCCTGTGTCTGCTGTATTGTTGAGAGTGATCGAGTACAAAGAGAGATTGAATTATCTATCATACAAAAGTGATTGTCTACCGAACTATCTAATGGTAGAATCCATGCCTTTATATGCCTAAGAAATTTGAAGTTCGCTGGAGATGGTAGAGTGGCACCGGCAGTGGAGAATGGCGGGTGGCGAGTGAAAATTTGTGAATGAGTATACACAAACGACTCAGTGCATTAGCAAGCACTCTCCAATCCTTTCTAGCAGCTTTGATGGCGTTCTAAAAACTTGTAGGTCTTCGGGATAAATCCTGAGTCAACATGTGGATATCCGCCACTGTACCCGCCACTGTATCTGCCACTGCCACATGCGCCACGTGGAAAGTTCACCCGACCAATGAGAATGCTTCAAGCAGACAAACCAAGTGTATAACTATTAAAAGTTTGGTTAAATTCTGAGTTTATGGTTTTTGGATCGCATAATACTTGATATATGAGCGGAGAGAAAGATAATATCTCTATTCATTCCTCCAAGCCTAGCATCAATGACTATCCAGCTCCCCACTATCTAATCATTCTCTATCTAATCTCATTATCGTCATCGATTAATCGACAAGAGGGTAGATGGTATTAATACTGGCTGTTTAGGACTAGCTGATGCCCAGCTTTTTCAATAGCATTGATCGGACGTCTGCGTGATTGGATCACAGTGAGGCACTCGGGCAACATCACCAGTGTTGGTGTTACAGATGTACATGATGTTAGAGATCTGATACACGGTTCTGCTGCAGGGTCTGATGCCTCCTGTATATATCTCGAGTCTTTCTCCTTCTCTCTTCTCTGTACCATAGAATACACGCACACGGTTCTCCCCAACTTCCATATCGTAACAGTTGGGACAAGCAGAGTGTACTCGAGTGTAGTGAGGAGGGCATGCGTTAGAGTATGCCCTAAACTACTTGAATCTAAACAGTCTAACATACCACAGTAGCACAATTCACATGATATAGCATGTCTTCCTTTTCATAAGTCTAGGACTGATAGCAAAACGGAATTCGAACTGCTGCGAAAGTTTTGGCAATGTGATGTAGTACAGCAAAAAGAGGTGCCCAGAGCGATGCCGTTCCTTGCTATCTACCGCTTGCTCTTATACATAAAAAATATACCGAATTGATAGTTCTTCCCTGTTCTCCTGTGCAGCCACCGGCTACTGGACGCAGGGCTAGGTACGAATCCGCGGGATATATGCGAGTGCGGCTTCAAGTAGATATTTAACATACAGATTACTGAAGGCTAGAAGCTGCGGTGATAGGAGATAGTGGAAGCAATTATGGAATACACGAAAGTAGAAGCGGCAATCACAACGTTGGTAGACTCGGAAAACGACATTGTTTCCTACTACTATTTAAGGTTCTAGATAAAGTGCCGATACTCAAGTAGCTAAAAATATTACCGGGAAATGACGAGTACAACTCGTGTACGCACGTGCCCCTCACGTTATTTCACTTCGCACTTTCCCGAATTACAGGACGTTTGAGATTAAGAGTATAAATCACATGACTCAATGGCTCTAGACTGATATCCATCTGCTAACCCAACACGCCTAATAACTGTGCATGTGTGGGATCTACTCCACAGAAGAAGTGGCAGCATACTGAAAGGATATTAGTGACATTACCACTGAAACTTTGTGGTGGAATACGTCCGTCAAGACCATACCCAAAACACCACCGAACCATTCCACTCAGAAAAATTAAAAAACTGAAACCACCTCAACAAAACGCATGATATTATCCTGTCTAGATACAAAAACAATATAAAGATAATGAGAATGCCGTACACAATATTAATACCATTGCATCATTACTCTTTCAACTGTCTACATGTGCAGGGCTATTTCAGTTCGAACTCTCCTTCAAGGCAAACCATCCTGTCTCCTTATGATGCTCGAGCTGCAAACCAATTCTAGCACCACCATCGTCGAACGCATCAGGCTTAGTAACATAAGACATGCTCCTCCATCCTAGTTCCTTGCCCTTACTCTCTTTTGTTAACAGTTGGGAGGCATCCGTAGTAATAGCGACAGCCGCGGTGTCAATCACAACGGGTCGCTCACACTTTTGTTGAAGTAGCCACTGCAAAACCCCCGAAATTGTAAATAGTAAGTTAATAGCGAGCCAGGCATACACTCTCTCTGGCCTAACACTTGCAACGACTATTTGTATCGGTGTAAGTATCGAAACTTGATGGTCGTTAGGATTAAACTTCTGGTCCATGGCGTCCCAGGTTGCAGAGTAGGCGTATTGAATAGCGGACTTAACATAGTTGTCGGTATGTCTCCACCTCTCGATAGTGGTGGTCATGTTGATAAGCCCAAGCATATTCATTACATCCGGTAGTAAGACAAGGGCCTCATTGACCCACGGATCTTCATCAAGGTTGTCGCGGCGCTTTACGTCCGCAACCATGGTATTGATAGCTGTGCCCTGGGCGCTTTTCATCACCCCAGCAACAATATCAATTTCGCCAGCGATAAAGCAGGGCGAACCCTGATCTTGCTTGAAGCTGAACGGAATGGCGCCAGCTGGGAGCTCCCCGAAATTTGCCTCAACGGGGCCGCATTTACTGCCGTCGTATTCGGATGTAAATAGGATGACATGCTTCTTTCCCGTGAACACGGCCGGATTCGGCAGGTTACCGAGTTCCCCACATGTCACATTTTCTTGCGTTGATATTTCAGCCTCGTCCCACAAGTCTTTGAGCTCGTTAAATATAGCCGTCCAAGACGACGAATTCAGCCTCTCGCCGCACTGTTGTGATGACGCCCGGAATTTCAAAGCCGACTCCAATTGACCGAGGTCGAATAGTGCCACAGCTCCAATCTGACCAGATACAAACATTTCTGTGTTGATGAGGCTAAAGATACGGGTGTAGTGAAGCTTTTTCTCGATGTCGGAGGGGAGTGAACTCCATTTTATGTCGCCGGTCTCAATGCACGGAAATACATCGTTCTCAACTTTCGCGCCTGCCTCCAAACCCTGGACACTTACAACATGCCGACACGAGTCAAGTTGCAGACCATTGGTGTTCATAGTCATTCTGCCAACGTTACTGACTGCCCGGACAACTGTGTTACGACGGTCGGTACTCGATGTTTGGAACAAGCGCCACGCCTCCGTAGAAGAGTGGTTTCCAGAATGTGGGTTGAGATTCGTACGGGGGGTAAATTCATGGTCTGGGTCCCAGTTCACAGCACTAGTTAACAATGGTGCGCCCAGCGATGCTGGCCACATAAGAACGAGGACAATCGACGCCCAGACGCGAAAAACACTCCTGCTCTGACTTGTACTAATGCTAGTGCGCTTTGGTTTCCTGGACCGCCCGAAGAGATCCGTCGGGTAAATCTTCCACGAAATAATTGTGTTGAGTTGGCGAAGGTCGAGTCTGTCCTTCTCTAACAGAATATAGACGCACCGCCACGCCACCATACTCGACCAACTAGCTGTTGTAATCCGGACTAACACAAGTCCTGCTGCGATGGCAGTCGCAACATCGCTCGTTTGAAGATAATGTCCGTTTGAAAACCGCTTTGAGTTCTTGTCGTTCGCCACAAGACCAGGTATGGCAAGCAGGATGGTGGCCGACATGCCGGATACTAATAGAAGATGTACCAGCAGAATATAGCTAGACCGGAAAAACCGCCTGAAGGGCCTCTCGCTGGGACGTAGTATAGGTATTTGGCTCTCCTCGCGTGTCGGGCTGTCTTTGTTCTGGATTCGTGTGTACGATGCAGTGTATGGCAGCGAGGAGACAGTTCGGATTATGTTTTTCTCCATCCCCATAGCTGATGATGGATAATGACAATTCACTGTAGAATGTAAGCAATCATTCTCTACGGTGGTGGACTTTCTATACTACCTGTAGTTGTTCCCGAATTCAAGATGCACCAGCAGTACTTGTGGAATGGCCGTCAGGACAACGGAGTCTGGCGGAGAACGTATAATGGCGGGTAGTGTATAGCTGGTAACAGGATTTTATAGTTCGGGGTTGAGTTGAGTCAGGGACACGCCGTGTGTTGTTAGATAGTAAATACGAGCAAAGTTGTGGGGCCGGGGGTGTTAAAGAGTTTATTTTATACTGTCTGTGATAATGCCAACCTTCTATAACACTGCCGGTATAGAGGAATAAAACAAACCCTTGTCAAGAACAACTAGCCTTCGTGCTACTTAACAGTTCATCATTCCGGGCGGAGATACTCCTCTGGAGCTGCTTTCATGTGCTTGGGAGGCAACAGAACACAGCCATCATCTGCACCTAGTCGCCATAGTGATGTGCCTTATCGTGTTGACATTTTCAGCCGCAGATTCGTTGTATGAATTGGTCACAAAGTGTTCCACATTCTGTGAGATGTAGGAAGAAAGTCTGCTTGGCCGATGTGCGCTGATTACTTGATATATGGTGCTGGCTATAATCTATCAAGTGCATACCCCCATTTGTCCTCGGTAGGAGTTGGGGAATGTCTCAAACCAAATTGTACGCTCTCAGAAACAGAAATATTGAAAGCTTCTAAGAGCTGGTGGTTGGTGAAAAGTTCATAACCTCCATTTCAACCAATCGCTTTCGTTCGGTCAAGATGGTTTGCTCGGGGAAGTGAGATTTTACGGCTAGAAGCACTTCAGAGAGTTTTCAGCTACGAACGACTGATGATTTCCCCCTCACCGATGAATAGCACACCCCCGCTATGACAACGGCACGCCCTGTTTCGTAACAACCGCACTCACTGGTTGATTGACAATGGCACCCACTTATGGTCAGTAATTTGGGGCCGACGTTGTGGCCGGCAAGCCAGTCGGCGACCGCCGAAGCCCAATCAATTCAGCTGAAGGCCATGGGGGCAGTTCTGGTTGTTGCGCACATCGTATCTAGTGTGCAGGATCAACTTTTGGCAGTATTAACAGTGTCGGTTACATCTACCGTAGTGGAGTTTGTACTGGTTGCGTTGCGGTATATTTGTTAAATGATATGCTCGAGTAGGGCACGTTCGGTTGAACCTTGAAAGTCGAATTTACCATACAAAATTTGAGCCTCATGAACTCAGATGAAAAGTGATCACAAAATACCAACATTGCTACCTTGAACTTCGAAACTTGGTTTCGACATTTACCTCTGGTAACGTTTTTGCTGGAACTCACCCAACAGCAACACCTTTCACCCACTATATTACTAACACAATAACATATTTTTGTTGATTTTGCTCGATAAAGTAAAAGGGCAATTTTTTCTGTATCGTCTAATGTAAACCTTAAATAGAGCGGACGACTGGTGGGAGCGTGATAGAGGCAACGCAACAATTTCTAGGAAATCCTAACATTAGGAAGTTTTTGACACCCAAACTTACCCCTTCTGAATTTCGGTTGCTATCTGTCGCAAACGGTTACAGCGCAGAATCTCCGTTCGGCACCTCCGTCGAAGACATCTGAGCCTGCTTTTATTCGCCAGTTAACATAGCTTAGTAGAGACGCTTCCAGTTAGCCAACTCAGGTTATCGAGTATACATGAAAGCGCTACAGCAGCATAATCAGTCAAAGTTCCAATCACATTTGGGAGCTCGAGGCGGTCTGAAGCATCCTGCTCGCCCCCATGTAAAGTGAATAGCTATGGTTCATCTATCCCATGATTGTGGTCACAGGTTGTCTTTAGTTGCTGGGATGATACGAATCCAAACGGAAAGCTTGATTTCGGGTTCCCCGTTATCGGGTTGGGGGTTTGTGATTGGTGGCATTCAAACATCCTAGCAACCCACGTTTGCTACCCTACGCATAGACATATCGCCGTGATTCTATTGGTGTTATTTGCATAGTTAACTGTATTAGGCATTGCTAGCGTGGTTCGGAACGGCTCCATCGGATCAAGATGGTAGTACGACAGTGATAGAAACGATTGCTGGCAACTGCTTTCATGAGCCGAGATTGTCCGCCTCAAAGATCGTACAGGCCTGTATGCACCTGAACTGGTAACCCCCTCCCCACAAATGAACGCACGACAGAAATATCATGAAACAATTTCGATTAAGGGTGTTCAAAGTCTTGTGGATGACCGAAACCGTCCAAACAACGAATGCCGATAATTAACTAGTTTAAAAGGCGGAAAGGGCCGGTGCTACATCTGCTACGGAAATTCTCATCAGGGAAACCGTGATTATCATTGGTTAGTATGTTTTGTGAAATTTGTTTTCAGAACCACAACCGAAATTTAAAGTGAAGACCGCTTCCCATTATAACCCGAGCAAGAGTAGCTATCTTTCACCGTGAGCTGAATATAATACGGATTATCATAAATCGAATTTCGAGTACTTGTTTTCTAGCTAAGCTGCTGGATCTTCCACAACTGCTCAAGTTTGCAAATGGCAACTTGCATAAGGCTTTCAAATTGGCCTCTACATTTTCCTAGTAACTCCCGCAAGCAACTCTTTTCAGCGAGTGATATCGGAACTAGCTCAACTACGCCAAAAACTGTACGACTTATCTGGGGTAATGGGCTTTTGAGACTAAATCTGACCTGCGGAATATTGATGTATCGCGTGTGTTGAAAAGTGTACTGATTGATCTATCTAGAAGAGACACAAAGAACGTATATGTACAATCTACCATATGCGTACGCGTATGCTCTGCTTGACATGAGATGCATAACCCTGGTCCATATGCATATCCTCATACAAGTCTACATTCTCATACAAGACTTCAGACGATGCTGGGACTTCAGACGATGCTGAGACTTCAGATGATGCTGAGACTTCAGACAATGCTGAGACTTCAGACGATGCTGAGACTCACATGCAACACTCCCCACTCTTGCTACACTCCGTGGAGCAAGAAAACAACTTGTGATTCCCATAGTAGCCTCCTTAAAACCCTGCGTGATCAGGGAAAGAGTACTACCGTAGCCTGAGGATGGCCATCCATATAAACAAAGAAATCTGTATTCCCAAAAGAAAAGTGAAAACAATCTTAAATCAAACCTTAAATTGACCTCCATTACCATAGACCCATTGCTTTTGTAAACTTTGCATGCTTATCCTCTGTAAGTGCCTTTGTGAATATATCTGCCACATTTTCGTCTGTGTGTATGTAGGAGTAGTTGAATATTCGGTGTTTGGGCAGATCTCGACTATTGTGGTAACAAATGTCGATGTGCTTCTGGCGAGGCTTTATGATTCCCGTGGTGATGAGAGCGAGAGCTCCCTAAATGTTGCAGTTGATTGGCAGCGGTTGTAAGTCTCTGCCGTGAATGACTTTCTGTAATTGCAGTAACCATTGTGCTTCCCTGAAGACCTCCAAACAGGCGATAAATTCAGCCTCGAGAGTTGACATGGCAATGAGGCCTTGCTTCCGACACTGCCATGAGACTGCTCCACCATTGCTGGCGAGAAACCCATGGCCTCCCTGGGACTTGCGCTCCGCACTGCCATTGGCCCAATCAGAATCTGAGTACCCTACATGGCTATTGTTGAGGTGGATGCCGATCTCAATGCCATTGCCAATGCCAATGCCATTGCTAATGCCATTGCCGTTGAAATGTAGTCGGTAATCAGCGGTAGCTTTGAAGTATGAAAGAACTCTTTTGGCAGCGGTCATATGGCTGGTGAATGGCCACAAATCGGAATGAGAAAGAGCAGCAACTGCAGACGAGATATCTGGCCACATTGCAAGTGCTGCATACATTAGTGATCCCACGACTGCTTCATAGTCTGTGATATCTTCCAGTTCCTTCTGCTCCCAATGTTCAGTCAAATCCAATTTTACATTGGGGTCAATGGGCGTTGATATACCGTGTGTGCTCCATGTCGAATCGTCTGAAAATCCTGGTGATATAGGCTTTCTGACTGTGACTGACAGTGGTACCATCGCGATGGATCTCGATGCCGAGGAATAGGTTTGCTGGGCTAAGATTAGAGATTTTATACTTCTGCAAGAGTTTCGCTTTGACCTTGATTGCAGCTTTGGCAGCGGCATCCAGATATGACATGGAGAGATCGTGAACATACAGATGTATCAGAATGCCATCACTACGAAGATAGAGGTTAGGATCGCCCAGGGATTGTGTTTACCCATGAGAGTGTTGACAAGCATTGATATTGTCGTGCCATAACAACAGCACTGTTTGAGACCATAGAGAGTGTTCCTGAGCCTGATGATAATCTTCGGTGTGTGGAGCCCTTCTGACCAGCCATGTGGCAGCGTCATCTAGATGTTGTTATTGTCAATTCCGGGGTTTAAGAAAGTGGTAACTACATCCAAGTGGTTCATATTCCACCTGTATTTCCTAATAAGAGAGATGAGATATCGAAATGTAGTTAGCTTCCAAACAGGGGCATAATTCTTACTGAAATCTGTTTGCTCGTACCATTTTATGACTAGCCATGCTTAATACCATGTGGACCTGGAGTCAGGATTACGTTTAGTGTTATAAACCAACTAAGAGCCAATTGGCTTAAGATGCGGTTGCCATGTGTCTGGGGAATGGAGAGCAGAGAAGGTATTATTGAGCAGGATCGATGTGCATTCTTCCTCTATGGTTCTTTTCAAGAGATTTCATTGAGAGCTTTCCATGGCTTCCGTGTACATGAAAGGGTCCTGAATGGCTTTTGATGGGGTTAATGTTCCTACAGAGACTGTACCATGACTTTGTGTGACACGATTAGCCATCGGCGGATAGTGTTAGCAACGGGTCTGGGTAACCCGCCAGCGGTCCGGTTTTTGGCCGGCGGTTCGGTCTGGTTCGGTTGGTTACCCGGCTAAAAACCAGACTTGCTTTGTCTTGGTGGGTTTGTGACCCGGACTGGACATAAACCCGCGGTTTTTCAGCCGGGTTGGAACTGGACCATGGTTCCAACTTTACAGTTCCTACACTGTTGCCTCCAATTAAGTATTTGAGTTGTCGACGTATCGGGACATGAGTAGTATGCAGATTGTGCAGTTCTGGCCGCTCTTTCACTTCCCACTTTCAGATTTGCAATCCAACTGATATTCGTTGAGGGGTTGTGAAAAAAGGGCCTAGTGCTAGCGAAATAAGCGGGTATTTGGAGTGACTCTACGAATATTGGTCGGATCACATAGCTGAGATCGGAAGGTGAAAGGGCAGGTAGAATTGCACAATCAACATACTGATCATGTCATGATATAAACAGAACTCAAATACTTAATTGGAGGCAAAGTTGTGATGTTGAAATGCCGGGTTTTTGGTGGTAAAACCGGCCCATTTCCAGTGGGCCGGGTTTTTCATGTGGTGAGAACCGTTGCCACAGTCCGGCTTCGGATGGAACCGCAACCGCAACCGACCCGGGAATTTGGACCTGTTGCTAACACTATCGGCGGAACTGGAGATGCAGGCAGTACCTGGCTTGAGTTCTTGATTGCTGTTGCCGTATGCTGAGTAGTCTAATCCTCTTGGCGGAGGCGCCGGCTGTGGGCAGTTTCAACATCTGCAGCCAAACGTTGGGCAGTCTGATTGTCTTGGCGGAGGCACCAGCTTTTGGAGCTTTCTGCGTTCTCGTTAGGAGCTTCATGCATGTGCGAAGTGGGTCTCTTACCTATCTGTGTAGGTTGGCTATTATTTCCTTGGAGAGGCTCATCTCCGGTATCTGTTTATTTGACATATTACTCATCTTCTGATAATCCCAACATGTCGATCTCATTGCTTTCATGCTAACATGATATGTGTGCATGTTATTCTTTATCAAAGATGACTTCTGATTGGGCTTTCACCCTCTGGAATTTGGGGTCCCATATCCTCCACAACGTCTTTGAGTCGTATGTGTAGCCTACCATGATGAACGGTTTTGAGCTTAAGCTGAATTTGCCTCGGAGTTGTACTTCGGGGAGGAGTCTGCAGGTGTAACTTCTGAATCGACGTAGAGTGTGAAGAGAAGCGTGATACGATATCTTGTTGCCATGAGCACTGTGCGTAGGTATGTGTAATTCATGTAGCATCTCTTATGGCGTTTTGTATGGTGCTTGATAACCATCGTGGTGGTTTTTTGTTTCCAGGCCTTCATTCAGTGATCTTTGATGGAGATAGACTGCAGTATTAACTGCTTCTCACCAGAACTGAATGGGAGCCATGGAGCCAATCATCATCACCCGGGCTTTTTGAGTGATTGCACGGATCATTCCTTTGGTAACGCCATGCTCATGATGGGCGTATGGAGGACATGGCTGATATATAATACATCAGCCCACGAGGACAAGTCAGCAGGTTTTATTGCCATATTCTCCCCATCCATTATTGCACCAGAATCGTATGATCTATTATCCCATAGAGTCTACTCAGGCCCGAAATGACTGGTAGGTGGACAGGCAGGTATTGGCTCTCTTTGTTGGTAGCAGCCATACGGATGTATACCTCGGATAGTGGTTGATGAATAGTATATAATATCGATTGTCTCCGAAGGTTGGTGTAGAGAAGGGACCAGACACATCCAAATGTACAAGTTTAAAAAGCTTCGGGGTGCACTTGACTGGCACTCTAATGAACTTTTGCTTGTTCTTGGCCTGGATGCAGACTGTGCACACAGAATCATTGTGTGGATATCCGCCAATCAGGGATTTCATGACAGTAGGATTCATATGAGCTAGTTGTTGGTGCCATAGTCTTGATTCTGGCATTGTGAGAGACTTTCAAGTGGACATAATTCTGGCTGTGATAGGTGCTCTTGATGACTCGACTGTAGGTTCGATTGTAGGCTCTGTGATTAGTACTCTAAGAAGAGAGCTGTCAGTCTTTCTCTTTGTGTCGTTCTCATTTGATGATGATAGGAGTATGGTCGTGGGGAGTATTTCATATATGCCATTGATTAGTATTCTGGGGAGGGGGCAGGAAGGTGGTGGAGTTATGGAGCATTTTCCGTTCCGAAATATATTTATATGCCAACCCAAATCCAATTGGTTGATCAATAGACAGAAATGTCGAAAAGTAGGAGTATGGAGGGCTTCAACTTGAAAGCCGTATATGACATTAATGAAATCGTAATGTGTGGCTATTACTGAGTTGTTGTCTCCAAGTTTGATTCCTATAGGAATTGAAAGCTTTTTGTACATTGAGAAGCTACTGTTGTCATCACACATGTGCTGACATGCTCCAAAATCGATGACCCACTTCGGAGCAGTGGTGGCGGCGGCAGCGAGACCACAAGGACTTAGTCAGAAGGGATTGTAGTCTCCAGTCATAGAGAGAGCTGCTGTAGCTGTAGCTGTCTTTACTGTGCACCACGCCTTTATACATTTGTAGGAAACGTAATCAACTTTGACCTGGCCTGGGAGTCCTCACTGGAAGCAAATGCGATCATCCTTTCCGTTGATTCCTCCCTCCTCAGGGCGTTTGGGTTTTCTGCATGCATCGCGAGTGTGGCTGTCAATTTGGCAGTAGGTCCACTTACTATGGTGGCTGTCTCCGGTTCCACGACTTCCACCATGTCCACCACGTGCACCACATCCACCACGTTGACCACATCCACCACATTGACTATGTTGACCATGTCCACCATGTCCACCACATCCCCCACGTTCACCACGTCCACCACGTCTACCACGTCCACCACGTCCACCACATCCACCACGTCCACTACGTCCACCAGGTCCACCAGGTCCACAAGGTCCACCAGGACCACCAGGTCCACCAGGTCCACCACATCCACCACGTCCACCATGTCCACCACATCGACCACATCCACCATGTCCACCAAGTCCACCACGCTCCCGGCCTCGGCCACGGTAACCACCATGTTGGGAGACAATTGGGGCCCCCATGGATCCATCTCCGAGTACTTTGGTGAGACTGGCTGTAGGTTCTTCCTCTAGGAGGTCATGCATGGCTAGTGTTAGCAACGGGTCCAATTTCCCGGGCCCGTGCCGGGTACAGTTCCACCCGAAACCGGACCGTGGCAACGGGTCTTACCACACAAAAAACCCGGACCATTGGAAATGGGCCGGTTTTACCACCAAAACCCCGGCATTTCAAGTTCACAATTTTGGCTCCAATTAAGTATTTGAGTTCTGATCGTATCATGACATGATCAGTATGTAGATTGTGCAGTTTTTGCTGCTCTTTCACCTCCCGCTGTCAGATTTGCGATCAGACCAATATTCATTGAGTCGCAATCGAAAACCCGCCAATTTCGCGTAAAATATCGCGTAATTTCACAGCAATTCAACGAATATTGGTCCAATCGCAAATCTGACAGCGGGAGGCGAAAGAGCAGCCAAAACTGCACAATCTACGTACTGATCATGTCATGATACGATCAGAACTCAAATACTTAATTGGAGCGAAATTGGCAGGAAATTTGGAGGAACCGTGAAATGGACCCGCGGTCCGGGTACAACCCGGCCGAAAAACCGCGGGTTTATGTCCGGTCCGGGTATCAAACCCGCCAAGACAATGCGGGTCGGGTTTCTAGCCGGGTAATGAACCGAACCGAACCACCTGTCAAAACCCGGACCCGTTGCTAACACTATGCAGCATGGCTGCGTCAGATGTAGGTAGGCACCTTCTATGCTGTAGAACTATTAATATCATCACATACTTTGATGGCAGTGATGTGAATATTTACATGCAGAAATCGCGATCTGTAATTGCATCATCTGTAAGGTCCAGTCGTATGCAGTAGTTACTGAGATTGGAGAAGAACGTTTTATGTGAGTCGTTCTCCTTAAGTCGGCAAGCCTGGAACTAGTGAAGCATGTCCTGTCTGCCGATATTAGATCCAGGGGTGTCCAGGCCTGCTTCTAGTACATTCGACATCTTGCGAGGATATCATATACCTTTGACAATGTGCCGTACTTCGGGGGAACACGACAGTCTGATTATAGATGTAGCCTCTGCTTCTATAGCCTTCCAATTATCATAGTTGTCATCGCAGTTGAGATCGAGGGGCTGCAGCTCAGCATCATCTGCGGTGATGATTGCGTATGTTCCCATGGCTGCCAGGACCAGTATTATGTCGTCTCTCCATTCGTCATAGTTGGCATAAGTGAGCTGAGAGATGTTACCCCACATGGTTTTGTTGAAGGTATGTTCGGAGGAAGTCATTGTGAGATTGTGGAGATGGTTTTGAGTGTTAGTGCTATTTATGCGGCTGTTGCTACGGCGATGAGGTTTAGGGTTCTTGAGGCTGTTTTGGAGATTGTGATCGAGATTGTGAGAATTTTTTTAGATAGCAGTGATAGCCGGGCTCATAACCTGTTGAAAAGTGAACTGATTGATCCATCTAGAAGAGACACATAGAACGTATATGTACAATCTACCATATGCGTATGCGTATGCTCTGCCTGACATGAGATGCATAACCCTGGTCCATATGCATATCCTCATACAAGTCTACATTCTCATACAAGACTTCAGACGATGCTGGGACTTCAGACGATGCTGAGACTCACATGCAACAGCGTGTGTAGTGCACTAGTCGAGTGATTATTCATAAGGTTGCCGACTTTTTGTACATTGCACCAAATGTGGTGCCTATTATCTGCCGCGGAAAAGAAGAATAGAAAAACATAGTTGAGCACCCAATGCCAGGAACCTAGACCGGTAATCAGATTTCCTGTTGAAATATATCGCGATCGATAATTGTACGTCAATCTTTGAAATCAACGCCAGCCAAGATTTATGTACCACTGTGCGTTCACTAAGATACTATGGGCAATTAAAGGCCCATCATATCTATGTCCTGGCTGTTTGAGGATTCTTGGCGTGGCTGTAGATATCAGTTCAGTTGGCTAAACCTGTACCTTGAACTGACTTTGGCAAACGATGCATAGTTGAAAGGTAGTTGTGTCATGGGTTAACCCGGTAAGAACCATAGGTACTAGATTGAGCGTGCGGGCCACCATCTGTTACCTCTTCGTTTGGTTCGCTACCAAGATACGTGTGCGGGATTGCCAAAGTCATCTCTATAAGTGACAGTGTACAATTTCCTCATCTATTGGTTTGTTAACTCCTATCAGCGTCAAAGTTTGGCACTTGCATGTGACGGCCCGCAGATTCTGTTCGATCTCCTACCGATGATGCCCCGCGCGCATGCGTCCCATTACTTTTTTTGAGATGAACATGGCAGTTTAGTACTAGATATAATTCACTGCCAATGATTTGGTAATACTTCAACTAGCTAGTGAAACTCACTACATGTGCCACCACCAGCGCACCTCGAAAGAGACCGAGACGACAAAGAAATACAGGCGGCACTTCTTGAATCATATTTAAAAAGAGGATTTGTTGTCAAACTAGAAGAAATATCCATGTCCATTCGTGTCTAGATGGTGCTATCTGAAGCTTTTGTCACCGGTAATTGTGCTGTCAGATGAGATATAGGTGACAGGTTTTATTTTCGTACGGGCCTGAAAGACTTCTCCCGGATTACATCGCTTATGAAGCGCTCCCCCAAACCCGGTTAGTGCAACTATGTGCACTCTCCGGATTTTACAGATGAATCGAGAGATGCGCCGATTTTGCATGCCACGGTATGAATACTGTTTACGATTATAGAAAATCCAGCATGGCAATCCAAGTTGGCCCATTGGCTCCGCTATCAGTGGCTACTTGAGCCAATGCAAACTGGTTAATTACCCTTGAAGGGTATAGTTTTCACCTCCATAGGCTCCACTGGACGCTGGAAACATCTCCCCGCCCCCCTGCTTCTTGATTCAACTTTCTAGTGTACTGGAATAGCAAATAACAGATACATCCGAACTAGAGTAGTACAGTACGAACACACAACCCTAGCAGCAGATTAGTTCGGCATCATGGTCGTCGCTCGCTAGCCTCCGGTAGGAAACCATATAACATACGTGACTCACATGGCATATAAAAGCCGTCACTTGAAGTCTGACATCAATTGTACTCCACATCGCGTCTTTCGGTGTGTCTAGTGCGGTAACACTATTAAGCTTATTGCCACTTTTTTTCTGGATGTAACGTTCATACTCTACTCTAACTGATTTATTGAAGCGGCTCCTGGCTAGGCTTCGACCCAAAAGTCCGGGCGGCTGCCAGCCCATCCAAGACCGCCATCGTCGTCTATGCCAGGGCATGTGTAGATATACCTGGGCCCTGAGCAGGGATCTAGTAGGCACTGGCGGAGGTTGCACTCCCTATCTCAGGGGGTTTTTTTTGGACTGAGAACCACTCATTTCGTAATGGATTACATAGCACACAACTCTCTTGTACCAATTCTGGGCACAGGAACCTTGTAACAGGTGTGCATGAACACAAAGGCTAGTCACTGTTGCATCACTCGCTTCACCCAGCCATTACTCTGTTGCATGTGTACCTGCATCGTAAGTCGCAGCTCCGTTTGCTGGATCGTGAGAAGTTAGTGTTTCGTATGAGAATATGCAGAGTCTGTATCAAGATCAGGGAGAGTGGCTCGTATCAAGACAGTGCAAACGCATATGCAAACGGATATGGGAGACTGTATATATACGAGCCTTATGCCCTCGAGAGATCAGTCAACCAACAAGTCATTTCAAGCATCCAAAGTAACATACTCGGCATACATGCGGGCCCAGTAGTTCCCTAGTCCAAAAAATCTCTGCCCAATAAATCATAGTCTAGAATCGGGTAGACATCCGCCCGCCCGGGGCGGACATTTGGGAAGACTGCTCCTAGCCTCTAATGGTTTGATTTCCAGACGAACTCTTCCTTCGTTTTCATTTCCGGGATTTTGTAGATCCATCTGCTTTACACACTCTATTCCGTACAGTAGTTTTTATTCAACTTCCTTGCATATACTCCAGTAGTATACTGTACAGTGGATACAGACTCAAAGGTGGTATGATGACGAAGTGGAATCATATACGATATGACTAGCTGTTGCTGAAAATCTGCGCGATTCCACGGCCAGCATCCGGTGAAGAGATAAACTTCCTTAACTAGTTCTTCGTTTATGGATGAGATAACGCTTAGTGTGATCTTCGAATAGAATGCCCCATCCACAAGGATCTGCGAATATGGTGGTGTGGTGGGAATATCCGTTTCTCATTACTGTCGGGAAGCGCACTCGGGAATGTTAAGCGGGCTCGACGGGAACGTAGGGATATGATAAGATAGACTAGGGAGAGCGAGAGAGTATAGATGGGAGCGCCGTGGTGGATAGACTCTATATCCTTTTGCACACGCGAATAGATTACTTTGTAGTGGTTCTAACTATAGTCTCTCTTTTCCCAGGGTACTCTTTCACTTCTTTTGCCTTCTTCCTACGATCCACGAGCTGAAACCGTCTCTCTTTGTGCTTTGTGGGAATCGTTTGGATACCCACAGAGGGTGGACGGAGGGTGCAAACCGGGGACCTTGTGCCTCCCGACTCTCTTAGTTCACCACGGCTTAATTACAATTTTTTTATTGATTACCTATACTATCAGTTTCACAAAATTAGATGTAGAAAAGTTAGCTTCAGCTATAACAAGTAAATTAGGGATCCTTAACAATTAATAAAACAAATAAGTCAGTTATTTATTCTGTTACTTGCAGATCTAACCAATGCTATAGTATCACATTTTATTAAAAACTCGAGGGCCTTATCTAGTTCCATATTCAAGTAAATATAAATCCGGTATCATGGCAATGCCTTTTCATTACTCTACACTCCAAACACCCGGAGGACTTCCACAATCCACACCGACGTGCCCTAGAATCCCTAAATAAAGTAATGTGTAAAATTACATGTACACCAATTGCGTCCGGGGTACAACCTGGATGGCTGGATGTAAAAGCAACCTCTCCCACTCTTTAAGTTTTTAATTTTTTTATATCAGGTTCGAGGTAGGCAGACAGTGATAAGAGGTAGACATGCATGTAATACGTGGTGGTGGTGGTGGTGGTGGTGGTGGTGGTGGCACAATTTACATTAGTATAACAAAAAATAATGATGATGGCTTGAGGGTTAATTTGTATGAATGGTGATTGTGTTGTGGTTCCTGGTGGTGGTAACAACCGAAGTTACCACACAAAGTTACCCGCTCTGTTCGCAGATTCTGTCGATCAGTGCCCCAAACACAGAATCCATCCCATTCATGGACGGGGCGGACGGAGTGATTCCGGCAATGGGTGGAACACGTCGCCTTCTTCAAAAGTCACACTTCCATCTTAATTAGTTACATATCTCAACCTCGCCTAGGCCCCTGAACGAGGAACTCTAAAACCACGTATATCTCATGATTTTGGTTGAGTTCCGTACAGCTTTAGCTCTCTTGATACTCGAAATATGGAGTACGGGATGCAGGACGGATGACATGGTTGGTAGAGATGTTTGGTGGTCGAGATTAGATTCATTGATTAGATTGATGGATCATATGGGTTGATTGATGGACCATATGGGTTGTACTGTGCTCCTGTCTATAGCCTTGATTGGGTGTTGTATAAGTGTTCTCAGGCAACATCACTTCACATGTCCCCGGATTGAAGAGTATAAACCACATAACCTAATGGCCGCCGGTGTCCATTCGCCCAACCCAGCCGCCTGAACGAGGCTACTTTTTTGAGGCCATTACGTTAGACACAGTCTCTGACTCAACACGTTTCTTATCTAAAATAAGCCTGTCTGCCGTATTAGAGTAACACCGGCAACGAAATGCATGAGAATATCTGTACCCTCAGAAATTCAAAGCAATGAAATACACATGTAACTACAGCCGTAACGTCATCTTCCCATGGCCCAAGCTGTTGAACTAGAGCCGACTCTTCATATACAGAACTCTGTGTAGCTGCTTGAACGTCCTATTAAGGCCCCATCTTCTAGCTTCAAATAAATCCTGTCCTCACTCTTCTTATTCTTCCCAAACGCATCAACCTTAGTAACATAAGCCATATTTTTCCACTCCAGTTCCTTGCCCATACCCTTCTCTCCATATAGTTTGGAAGCATCCGTAGTAATAGCGACAGCCGCAGTATCGATAACAACCGGCCGGTTACAGTTGATCTGGAGTCCCACTGCAGGAGTCCCGATATTGTTAATACCAAGTTGATAGCAAGCCAGGCATACAAGCTCGGGGGTATATGGTCGCTTCGAGAATATTTACTTGTACACTCACAACAGTATCGCCATCTTCAAGGCTGAATTTCTGGTTCATAGCGTCCCAGGTAGCGGAGTAGAAGTATTGGATGACTGGTTTGGCGTAGTTATCGACATGGCGCCACCCACTGATGCTAGCAGTCATGTTGGTGAGCGCTACCATATTCATCACATCCGGTAACAGGAAAAGAGTCTCATTAACCCATCGATCGTCATTAAGCTCATCGCTGCGCCGTACATCCGCTGCCTTAGTGTTGATAGCTATGCCCTGGACTTTCTTCATAATACCTGCAGCGATGTTGATTTCGCCAGTGATGAAGCAGGGTGCATCTTTCTCCTCTTTGGTACTGAACAGTACTGCGCCAGTTGGGAGTTCTCCGAAGTTTATATTGGCATCGCGGCATTCTGTGCCGGTATGGAGAGAGACGAAGATAATTATGTGCTTTGTTCCTTTGAGCTCGTTCGGGTTGGGTAGGCAGTAAGACTGGACGATGTGTCTCGTGATTCCAGAGATCGTTTCTCTTTCCTTGGGGAGTGAGGTAAAGAGGACGGGTGTTTGTAACTTGAACTAGTTGGAGGTGGCGTTTAGCTTGGCCTTCAGGTCGGCAGAGGGAGCACTCCATTTTGGGTCCCCAACATCAATGTTGACTAGGGATTTGGCCCGGTGGCTTTCTTAGTCTTCGATGCTGGTGGACTCGGGCATGAGGCCGGTGGCTGGCCGCCCCCATCGGCCTCGCCTGCCCTCATGCTAAGGAGGAGGGTTCGGCACTGATACTCGGCTTTGGGCTCCGGCTTTGGCAGTCGGCATGGAGTTTTCCTTCTCTCTCTTTCGTATATAAGTCTATAGTTTTCCCTCTCTTTGGTTCGATAGACAATTGAGCTTCTTCGTTCTTTCTCTTTTACTCTCAACAATCAAAGCATGGAAATGTGTCGTTGTCGACCTTGGAGTCTACCGCTAAGTCCTGGCCCCTGACGACATGACGACAGTAGTCAGGTTTAAGAGGTTCTGTATTGAAGGTAATGATACCGACGTTTCTGGTTGCTCGTATCATTGTTTCGCGACGATCTGTGGTAGACTCTAAGTACGCACGCCATGCGGGTGTGGATACGACTGTCCCAGACGATCCAGCGGTTTGATTGAGGGGGCGGTATTCCGAGGCGGATTTCCAATTCACAGCACTAGTCAACAAGTGTGCCCCAAATGTAGCAGGCCACATGAGGAGTAGGATGACCGACGTCCAGATCCGATAAGAAACACTTCCCTTCAAGTCGATAGCACTCTTGCTCCCGCGAAATAATCCAAAACATTCCTTGGGTCGCGGGAGCTTCGATGAAACCATCGAGTTGAGTTGACGAAGATCGAGTAAGTCCTTCTCTAGCAACATGTAGACACATCTCCTGGCTACCATGCTTGACCAACTTGTTGCCGTAATTCAAACCAACACAAGCCCTGCCGCAATAGCCGCCGCAACATCGCTCACTTGTAGATTGACTCCATAGTACCTCCCTATCGCTCCTTCCCCGTCGGTGCGGACACCAGGTAGAACATGTAGCGTGGCAGCCGACATGCCTGACACTATGAGAAGATGCGGTAATAAGATATAGTTGCCCTAGAAGAACTGTCCCTAGGGGCCCTCGCATTCCTGGGCGCCTATATGTCGTCATTGTAAGTGCGACCACGAGGAGGAGATATTGCCGGGTATTACCAGTTGCCATGGCTGGTTTTAGTTAATACTATAATCCCCTGTGAAATGTTAGCGATTATGTCATAATCCAGAAGGCTGGCGGAATACCTCCGGTAGTAATTTCTGGACTCGAAGTGTGCTGGCTGATCGTGAGAATGGGATTGTCAATTGTCAAGAATGGATAAAACCTTCGGGCAAAGAGCCTACTAAGGGGGGTAGGAACTAGATTTTAATGCAATTTATGGTCTAGGTTAGTGAAGGTTGAGGCTCTGAAGACATACCCCGTGTTGATGATCGCGGACATGGAGGGTAGACTAATCTAGAGTAAATTAGCGTATAATCTGGCCGAACTCCTTAGAGTTTGTAGAGGATAGCGCATACTTTGTGCTTTGGCCTAGTTCATAGCTCTGCTGAATTCTCGTTTGGCTCTTTGCGTTATGGCGAATGGCGGTTGTTTTTCAAGACCGATAAACAAGAAACACTTCCTATGACAAGAATGAGGTCAATCCTATTACACTATAAAACCCCCACAACATTGTGGGAGAATAAGAGTGTTGGCACAACTGTTCCCAATTACCGTTCCTGTTGAAATAGTGATGCTAGAGAAGCTTAATTGTATATTATCTAAGAGTGCCACAAGGCCATATATATTCGAGTACAAGTGTGAATGCGTGCGTACGCATCTATGTATAGACCCTTCAGGCCGACAGCAATCTCCGGTCATACGAGACTCACCTCCGGCCATACGAGAGTCATCTCCGGCCATAAGATGGCAGAGACCTATCATGCAATAGTTCCCAGCGAAAACCAGAAAACTGACAGTTATACACAGTATTCTCAACCGTCCCGTCCGTCCGGGATCACGCAGGACGGGGACGGGACGGTAAAGCGCTGTCCGTGCAAGCCAGGACGGGGACGGACGGATAGGACGGCCGGGGACTGAGTTTCACCGTCCCCGGCCGTCAACTGCCAACATCCATGGATCTTTCTCAGTGTATATAATATTCATATAAAACTCGTTATAATTATCTATCCTGACCTTGAAGCAAGATCCTTTAGCATCTGTTCCATCCTTACGGTATCTGATTCCGTTGCTCTAAAGATTAAGCCCTACTATATCTACGATTTCATGCATTCAGATGCCTCTATGATATCATCTCCCCAATAACAGCCGGGGACGGTAGATGGCTACAGATAACGGTGTTTTCACCGTCCCCGGCAGACAGCGGCCGTCCAGCCGTCATTTATACGCGACGGATTTTTCGCCGTCCCGTCCGTCCCGTCAAGATCTCGGATGGCACCATTGTGCCCGGCCGTTGGACGGTACGGTTGAGAACACTGGTTATACAGTTTATTGAAATATGTGAAAATTAACTTAGGAGGTAAATGGATGCAGTATATTCATGGTTGTCCAGGTATAAGGCATGAAGATAAAGTCATATCTGCTCTCAGAGACCCATACGAGAATGATGCAGGAATGGTGATCACAGTTCACATGTGTTACGATATGGCAGAACCGTGAGCGTAGATTCTACTATGATACAGAGAGAAGAGAGATTGAGACTCGACTTATATACAGAGAATCTTTAGGGACAACTTTGATGCTTTGCCACTCTGAGTCACTCGCCACTTGCCACTCGAATATTCAACATGCATCGAGTGAGATGCAGTGCGATTGATATTCCACCTACACATTATCAACACCAGCCCTCTGACCACTGCACGTACGTAAGGAGTCAATTTGAGGTTAGTATAATCTGCGCGCATCTTCCCTCGGGTCGTTAGAGCCTTTGCTAGGCCTGGAGCACTTTGCACTGGTTAAAACTTTAAACCAGTGTATACAGTTTAATTGGTTCACAACCAGTGCTTTGCACTAGTTTGGAGCACAGTTCAGTTTGGATTGTTAAATAGTTGGTGCAGTTCAGTTTTTCAACTAGTTTCCACCGTTGGGAAGACTGTCCACCGCATTTACAGATGACATTGTTCTTAGGAACTCCATGCTCAATAAACTCCTAGATAGGGGGTGTAACAATCACCGCAGCTGCCAACAGACAACAATAACTACCATCATACATTGTCGTGATGTCACTAGTAATCACCATCTTGGCCTCTTCTCTTATTGTCTTCTATCCATTTCTCCCTTCCACCCGTCACTGTATAACACACGAACTCGAGTGCTCTTGTTCATGATGCATAGTTCTCAATTCTTCGGTCGCAAATCTCTTAGCGCATGATTGACACTCAAAATGGTGCACCATTAAGCGGTGAACCTTCAGCGCACCCTCTGACGCACCAAGATACTGAAAGTCGCACTCTGTGCATTGCCAAGAATGCTCTGCCTGTATATGGTCGATTTTCGCACTGTCACTCTCGAACTTAACAGGACAGAAATCACATGGGTATTGCTTATGGACCTCGCGGATATGCTCATTGCGGGCATCCTCGCTAAAAAACTTGAAAGAATCGGTACAGTGATTACACAAAAAGATATGCACATCCTGAATGTGTTCGATGAGTGTTTGGCGGCTGAAGAACTCTTTGGAGCAGAATTCGCAGGACTTTCGGTGGACGTCGGTAATGTGTTGACTGAGGTCGTGTTTGTTGAGAAAAGTGTTGGCGCAATGGTCACAGTTCCAGATGTGCGCCTCCTGGATGTGTTCCCCAAATGCACGAGCGGAAAGGAAAGTATTGGCGCAATGGACACACTTCCAGCTGTGCGTTTTCTTGATATGTTGACCAAGTGCGTCCTCGCTGAGGAAAGTATTCGAGCAGTGGTCACAGAGCCAAGTGTGCGCGTCTTTGATGTGTTTCGCAAGGTCGCGCTCGCTGAGCAAAGTGTTGGTGCAGTGGTCACAGTTCCAGATATGTGCGTTCTGGAGGTGATCCCCAAGTGCGTGTACACTAACAAAAGTATTTGAGCAGTGGCCACAGGCCCAAATGTGCGCGTCTTTGATATGTTTACCAAGGTCGTGCTCGCTGAGGAAAGAATCGTTACAGTGATCGCAGATCCAGGTATGAACGGCCTGAGTGTGCTGCATAAGTGCCTCATCGCTTCCAAAGTCTTTGGGGCAAAGTCCGCAGTAGAATCTATGGAAGTCGGCGATGTGTTGATCCAGGGCGTCTGCACTGAGGAAAGAATCGTCGCACTGGTCACAGAGCCAATTGTGCATGGCAAGAGTGTGCTGTATACGTGCATCGTCGCTGCCAAAGTCTTTGGGGCAAAATTCGCAGTACAATCTGTGGACATCGGCGATGTGTTCATTAAGGACGTATGCACTAGAAAAGAAACCGTCGCACTGGCTACAGAGCCAGCTGTGTACGGCATCAGTGTGTTGCATAAGCGCATCACCACTGCCAAAGTCTTTGGGGCAAAAGTTGCAGTAGAATCTGTGGACGTCGGCGATGTGCTGGCCGAGGGCGTGGTCGCTGCCAAATTCCTTAGGGCATAAGTCGCAGTAGAACGTGTGGACATCGGCAATGTGTTGATGAAGTGCGTGCTCGCTTAAGAAAGATCTGTCGCAGTCGCCACAGAACCAGGTGTGAACGGCCTGGGTGTGCTGCATAAGCGCACCGTCGCTTCCAAAGTCTTTGGGGCAGAATTGACAGTAGAATCTATGTACGTCGTCGTAATGCTGCGCAAGCGCGTTCTGGCTACGGAAGGGCCGGTCGCATTCTGGGCAAAAGTACATGAAACTCATCGTGTCCAGGGCGAGAGTGTATGCGGGTGCTTTGGCTTCGGCAAGCTTAAGCCGAGATGGACGTAACGAGCGAACGTAGCAGGTTCAGTCGCATTCCGTGGAGAATCGCGGTATTTAAATTTTAAATGCGGGGTTAGCACTATGCTTACCTTGACTAATTGGTTCCAAGTATTATCAGCACGGACCACCGCCACGTATCTCTGGCATATACCGCTGCAAGGAAGGTACATAAAAAGTGCACTTCCTATTTATACATAAGGAGCATATATTAATGCCAATAACCGTTTTGCATTGCTGCACGCTGTGGAACGTGATGCCTCCCATTATCTTGGAATCGTCATGTCGTTGTTCCTGCGAGTGCATTTCTGAAAAGGGCATCCGGAAATGATGTGGAGTGTGGATACCAATACCCTGCGCAGCTGCACACAAGGATAATCTGCACAACATTAACCAATAATTCCTTTGAGCACCGCCACTTGCCGACGCAGTGATTCTTTTTCAAAACCTTATTGATGCGTAATATGATATCATTTTCGGACATTCATCTTTCTATGTAAGAGCAATGGAATGATACTTTCAAAGTGCATTCAATTTCATATGTACTCCATATCCTAGCACCGAGTAGTACTTCACAGTTTAGAGACCAAGCGTACCCATTCGCTTAATAGAGTGGACCTCTGCATATTCCGGATACTGGGATCCTGCTTCGAGTGATGTTCTCATTATTGAAAGATTCTGAATCCGATGGAAGTTCCGATTTCACGTACAACGTGGCAACCAGTACTTTTAGCTTCCAAGAATCTATTCGTGCTGGTTGCGGCTGTGCCTGTCCTGAAGAAATCAGCAATCTTAATCCGAGTGTTCAATGGAGTTTTTGACAACTTTATATTCGGCCATAGTTGCGCGCGATAATGCCGCTACAGAATGATACTTTAGAATTTTCTTATTAAAGCTAGCAATTATAATAAATGTTAGCTATGTGCTCGCAAGATCATACGGGGCTAGTAGATTCATGCATAGGAGAAACCAAAGCACTGAGAGGTATCGTTGAGCAGTCATTAGAATTAATACAGTTAGTTCATAGATCCAGAGAGCCAGATACTAGTTTTACGAGTTCAGCCGTGGTTAGGGTTACGAAGTTTCTAGGGTGTTTTATAATGCGACTGGAAGGATATACTCCACATTGTGCGCAGGGTACTAATCGCCATAGTCTTCAAATTTGCATTTGGCTCTTCCGTATTCCAGACCCAGAATGAGAGGCAGAATAACGGAAATAAACCTGCTATTTGTTTCGGGTAATATATCGTGGCTTATTTTCCTCACGGATCATACACCACTGCTTCGATCTCCGCTAAATCGGGTTTTCTACAATACCACTATCACCACCAATATTCTCACCCAGGCCATCAATGGTAGTGCCTATTCTCACAAACTATAGAAAGGGATATTTACTTCCGAGGGTAGGCAAGATAGAAACTTCAAGCCAGTCAGGTGCACTTCAAACCTGAGCTCAAAACTGGCAGAGTTCTGCTGCAGTAGGTAAAAGCTGCATTGCTTATCAGTGTGTGAGTAGAAGCTTTGGGGGTGTGGCGGGATAGAAAACCTGTCTGTCTGAGACTCGTATAACGTGGAATATTTCAAGCTGCGGCTGACAGTAGCTTCTGCATACTCGGATGGGGAAATTGGTTGCAATGCATGGGAGAGAATACTCATGGATGATTGGTCAACACTGACGTTACACGACGATCTTAGGAAACTAAAGCTTGCATCATTATTGGTCACTTCAGCTGAATGACAAGCTCGATTGTCCGGGTATGACAACGATTTCTCGAGGTCAAGCGCGTAGGGATACGTTGATACTGTACTGTATAATTGGATACGGATGGGCATCTCGAAACGATGAATTGAAGATTTGCGCGTGTCAAATGACAGGATTCTGTTCTCAGGCATACTGGGAATAGATATCCAACTCCGACAGAATCATTACGGGTTTCATTAGAGATCATCACGGCACTCGATTTGAGATTCGTTTTGAAAAATTTAACTTTCTTAGATCTTGAGGTATAAAAACTATTGTATACTACCATAAGTATCGCTCTACGAAATTAGTGAACCGCCACGGATTTCACAAAAACTTGCTTCGGAAATGGCTGTGATGACTTGGTGGAACGGCGGCTGTGAGGATCCTCATTGGTTCATAAGAAGGGGTGTGTCTACACAGCCACGTTTGGGACACGGATTGGTGTCGTCTTATCAGGCAGGATTTGCGGAGAACCCCAGAAATCCAGGAACATTTATATGAAGTCTGGAGGTTTCTGCTCTTATTTTAAAAAACATTCTTCACGCAGATACACCGACCCTTTGTAGTTTCTAAACCTTAACCAAATACCACCCACCCCGAACCATTCGAGTTTTCATACGGATATTGCTCTGAACGCAGCAACAGAAATGAGTCGACGGTGTCCAGAAGTATCACTTTTGGCTAGACCCACCGAGCGCGTTACCACACGTTCAACGGATACAGCTACGTACCAACAGTCTCAAGGGTCTTTTGGCCTTGCTGGGCAGAGCAGGTGACATGCATCCGCGTATACAGTGCAATCACACTAGCTGACACCTACTTGAATGACAGAATTGAGAACCCATTCTTATCGCAATCGAAAAATAATCTTATTAAGAATTTTCCTACTACTCTTCTCTCTTCAATCAAAGCGCGACTATCACCTCAACGGGGTCGATATGCTGGCTGGCGAGTAGGAGTCTTGTTTGCCATTATGGGTGTCAGCTTCGTCTTGGTAATCAACGTGATCGTGACTATCTGGGCGTGCATTAGATATTCAGTTATCGATGAGCTGGGAACTATCTACGAAGGCTCATGCAGCCATACTAAAACACTGTCTCGCTGGATCCATTTTGGCATAAACGCCTTGAGTACGGTAGCGTTGAGCGGTAGTAATTACACCCAGCAGTGTCTTATGAGTCCTAGCCGTGAAGAAGTCGACAGAGCACACTTGAAAGGCAAGTGGCTCGACATCGGGTGCCTAGTGTGCGGAATATATGGAGCATTGATCGACGTCGGATGTTGCTATGGTGGGTTATTTTGCTGACCTCGATACCGCTACACCTGTTGTGAGTGTTTGGATAATCATTTTCGCTGTGCGTCTGGCCAGACTGACGGATTTGACTGTAGATATAACAGCGCAGTATTCTCTACGATAACTGCAAATAATTATGCTGCGGCTATTGTTGCAGAGAACATTTACACTGAATCTCCTCCGATCCATGATGCCAATGCGAAACAATGGAAAGACATAATAGATGAATCTAGGGTCTGGCATAGCTTGTCGCCCATCGATTGTGTAAAGGCATACAACACCCCTTTGCAGTCACGTTATGGAAATCTGATTGTGATAACTTATGGCGAGAATAAAACGGAGGGTCTTGTGCAGAGCATCCAAGTTCATGTTTCGGATAATCCAACTCCGCAGAATTGGATTGGTTGTCCCTTTTCCTGTTCCAACGAAACGGATAGTCTAAAAAATATCACCAAGACTGGGGAGTGGACTTTTCACTACGCCGAAATACAACCTTATAGGAACACCAAGACTGGAGAGTGGACTTATGGCAACGTCGTACAACGGACTTATACGGTGAAGGAGTGTCGTGCCGAGCGTACGCCAGAAGTGTGTAAGCTGCAATTTTCCGTCGGAATTCTTTCAGCTGTTATTCTGTGCAATGCAGTAAAGATTGTGTGCATGATACTAGCATTTGCCAACAGCAGTTTCGTTCCATTAGCAACAATCGGGGACGCTATCCAGAGCTTTTTGATGGTGCCTGACAGGAGCACTCTAGGCAGATGTTACGCGAGCAAAAAATTCATAGACAATGATCAAAGGGATGACTCTCCTTGGAATAATGGCTATTTTAAACCACGGGCCAGGCGACGAGTAAGATGCCGCTGGTGGTGCGCAGTCAGTGCTAGGTGATCAGCCGTCAGTTTGTTATACATGACAGGTGTTGTCACCGGCACAGCATGTCTACTTTCCTTGGCACTTGATACAACTTCCGGCGCAAGTTTTTACGATATCTGGAATCTTGGACTTGGTCAGGTAAACGCGGGGATAGTCGTCACCGCATTCGGCAAGCATATGTCCCTCGCCTTTGCGGTCCTCCTAGCCAACTCTCCGCAAATAATTCTATCATTTCTTTACCTACTATACAACGCCTTGTTCACCAATATGCTGATGGGCCTGGAATGGAATAATTACGCCCAATCTCGGAAAACGCTGAGGGTTACACGTCCCTGTGGCGATCAGAGGGGTACTTATAATTTGAACTTACCGTACCGCTATGGTGTCCCCCTTATGATCTTTTCTGCTTTGCTTCATTGGCTTGCCTCTCAGTCGGTATTCCTGGTCAGAATCAAAACGGAAAACCGAAGCTTTCTCCAAGGCTCAGCAAACCAGCAACATGAACTAATTTCGACAGCTGGCTTGAGTGCCATGGCACTCATGTTTGCATTACTTATCGGAGTCCTTGCTGTGATAGCAGTCCTACTCAGTGGATGTAGAGTGTATCCATACGATATGGCTATCGCTGGAAGTTGTTCCGCGGCTATTAGTGCCGCGTGTCATTCAATCAAAATGGACGAATGGGAGAGAGAGCAGCTTGTTCTCAAGCCGCTGCAGTGGGGTGATGTCGGTATTGTGGAGGTCGGTGTGAGACACCTATCATTCTCAGATGAAGCTGTCGAGGCACCGCGGAAATTTGAGCTTTATGCGTGAAATAGCTGGATTTTGCAAGTGTAATAAATAATTATTCCTGGATATTCTTCAGTTATTACTGATGCGAGTAATTTTCGTGGCTTATATACGACACAACCAAGTGCTTGCCGAAATAATTTAATTTGTATATGTTGTTGTTTATTCATACTGTATTTACTCTAGCTAGAGTATGACAGGCCCTTATCCCCTCCGCCTCCGGGCGGGCCGGTTAGATGGCGGAGCTCCCACCTGCTACCCTTCGTCCCCGCTAATTTGTATATGTTGTGGGGTGAATTAAGGAACAGTTAGGATATCAGATGGGTATCTTGGAGCGAGCTTAGGGTGCCTAAAAGATCCGCTACTAGCTAGCAACACATTAGAAGCAGTCTGCTTCGAATATTTACCAAATTTAATCAATCGATGGAATAGTATCTAAAGAATACCTGGCTGGCCTCTTGAAAGCTGTGGATACGTGACGATAGTTATTACCGCACTCAAATGTCCGACCTTCGTAGAGCTTGCTTTCAAGCATGGGTTGTTGGATCGACGTGAGCGGGTAAAGGTTGCTTAGTATGGCTCGGATTAGGGTAGGTTCAGGAGCCCTGGCTTTCCGACAAAGAACACCTAGAGTGTATTAAACTCTGATTAGCACGAGTAGTTCTATATACACATCACGGCGGGTGGTATAGTAGTAAAAACAGGCTATTTATAAGGCGGTGCCCGATAGTTACAGAGTTGCGCTCGCTTTTTTGCGCATGAGGTAACATTTAGCGCAGCAAGCGTGCCACGTGGGGTGATCAACAACCCTCATCTCATTGGATTTACAGACTCCGATTGGAGCCGTAATAGTGCAGACCGTAAGTCTTAAGGCGACCACGACTTTCTTACCAGCAACGGAACTACATCATGGCGTTCCTGAAAGCATTCAAACTGCTGAAGGATATCCACGGCAACGACTCAGCCCCACTACCCATTAACTGCAACAATTAGGGGGCATAAAGCCCGAGACGATTAAGCGGTCAACTTCATGATGGAGTCTCACTAATATTCTTTTAAACCCTATACCCTAAGACCTAAACGTATAAAACCTAGCTATCGGCATCTATCCCCTACACGCTCACGTCCTGCAGATTGGTTGCATGTTTTTAGCACCGAACAGGGTGTCTCAGCCAAGTTGAATTAAATGATAACTGATCGAGTGATATAAAAAGCATGCGAGACTCAGCAGCGATAGAGCTAAAGAAATTCTATTTTCTACTCCCAGGGCCACTATCACTCTCTAATACTAGTACTAATTACTATACTTTGCCACACATTTCTTACAGAATGATAAGCCACACAGCGAGCATGCAAAGGAACCATAAGTAGCCCGCTTCCTTTTTCCATCTGGCATTACAGACTTTAATCGCCTCTGTCGGTCTGCAAACCGGCAACTAACACACTCCTTCCGCTTTTCTGCCTTCATTATATTGTGACCACTACTGGCATTATCATGATGTGCGCATGTAGTTGGAACTTTTGGGACAGCGAATGCTTTGGAGTAGCATAGGTGATCCTTCTGCCGGGCATTTTTGGCTGTGCGGTTGCGCCCCACAAGTTTATTTGGCCATTTCTGCCGTATTTCTTCCTGAATTTCTGCAACCAGATATAGTGCCACCTCCAAGCGGAAATCCTTCTGAGTGATCGGGAGTTTTTTCCGACCAGATGGCTGGGTGGTAGTCTGGTTAGTTCTGAGTTTGGTGCATGCCAACAAGAAGCTGTTAATGACAGCGATGTCGAGAAGCCAATAAATGAGCAGGAGCCAATTTCAGTGGCTGGTTTGTTGGGTAAAGTAGGACTCACGGTACTGATCGGCAATATCAACGCCCCCTTTAAAGTGATTGTAGTCATCATTGGCAGATGGTATATCCACTTCCATGCATACAGATGTAAACTGTTTGTGGATTGCAGCGCCACTAGTGCTGGTTATGCGTGGTTGCTTCCGATTACTTTTGACCTTTTTACTGAGGGGGTGTAATGTCATGAGCATTTGTACCATTTTTTGATCCTGCCATTCAAGACCAAGTACTTTTCCATCAGCAGTTGAACCACCAGAGACAGTATTCCAAGGGGCTGTAGCATCAAGAGGACGAAGATGACGGGGGAAAGCATTTGAACGTGCAGTCCCTATTTCTCCGATACTTTTATCTCTCAGCTCAAGCAGTAAAGGGACAGTAGTAAATAGGTTGTCCATGTAAATATTGAAGTCATAATCTTCGTACGGCAGTGAGAGCATAAGGTGAAGAACAGCAGCTTGTGTCGGAGGCAGCTTAGGGTGCAGAGGAAGTTCTGCAATTCCCGTTTTGCGCGAACAATAAAGCCAGTTGTAGGTGTAATCCCGCTGACATATTGCAAAAATCTTGAACCCCTCCTTGATGGGCTTCTTGGGCATGCGAACAGTATGCTTACTAGAACCGAAAAACCAGACCATCATTTCATTGACGGAAGTGTGTGTTCCAGGTACTGCTAGCTCCTGTGTATGGGTGCGAATGGATGAACTGAGTGGCTCAAGCTTTGTGTACCATTGAGCATCGGTAAGAGCATCAGTGAGGTCCGGATCAGAGACATGGAGATACCGCTTAATGTGTGTGAAGCGACGTCGTGAGCGTGAAGCTCTGAAGGTATTGTAGTGCGGGATCCAGGACAACTCATTGCGATTGCGCTCCACAGTCAAGATTTGAGGTCTTCGTACTCTTCGCTGTCTGAAGCCTGGTCTAGCCATGCCAGGTCTGCTAGTACCAGCTGGGGCTGCTCTACCATCCGCAATGATAGCGGCTCTCTGAACGAGAGAGCAGGTCCGTCTACAGCACCAGAAATCACTATAGGATCGTACCCTGTACACCCCCAAAACAATCACAATCGCAACATATGCTTTCATCTCTGCAACAGTCACCAGACACCATGAGCCATCCAGAGGTCTCGGAGTCAGCCCAGTTGAGAGATCTGGTGTTCGCTGCTTTGCTGCATATTTGTTGGTATTTGTTACTACAATCTTCCAGTCTGTTTCGGTCCAAAATAACGACAACCAGTTCCCGGCACCCATCTGCAATTTGTTAGATCAAATACCGTGAATCAGAATTCACTCACTTCATTTACCCGATAAGGTACTGGTAGCTGGGCATGCATATTGTGTTCACCCCGCTCTAGTGGCTCAAAGGGAACTTGAAGTAGTACAGTCTCCGAGTCCCTTTCTAGACACATACTCTCCTCAGACTCCGCATTCTCAGCTGCCACTGGCAGTGCAGCCAGCGTATTCCGTTCGCTTGGATTAGAGCTTGAAATGAACTCCGGTGTAGACTCAGGTTCTGGCGGTGCCCAGTGCCAATCTGCAGTTGCTGATACAAGTTCCGATACTGCTGCATTTGCCCTAGCAGCGGCTGCTCTGGAGGATTTGGTTCGCTTATTTCGAATGGTAGCGGGGATGGTTGTATTGTGGGAGAGCTCTCCCAATGGCTTCCGCTTTGGTGGCATTAGGCTTCAACAAAATCAATGTACTCTATTGGTACAGTACCAGTAACACAGCACCCATGCTCTTAAAAAGTCCGCTACATGAGACTTGAGTCATACCTTGTCAGTGGCTTAAGCACAGCCTCTGTTGAGTAAACGGTGTTGAGAAATATTATGATTCATGAGTACTACTCCTCCCCGCTACACAGCCTCACGGATGATCACTCATACTGGAGGTCAGCTTCACCAATCACAACCCCTGCACCATGCTGACCGCTAAATCTCAACGCAGAATGCAACCAATCTGCAGGACGTGAGCGTGTAGGGGATAGTACCTTGGCCTTTCTAACATCATAAGTACTTAGCCACACCGGAATAATTCTCAATTAAAACGTCTTTCATCTAGAGTAATATCGGTAAACGATTCCCTCGTAACAAATACTGCTGGTTCTCCTGTACCGCGCCCGCGGTCGCAGCTTCTACTCCATCTCATCCCCTCACCGCTAGGAGGAGGCTGTATCTCACATCACCCTGCCCGTTCATTAACAGCCTCTTCCAAATTGTATGTGAAAAGTGGAGATGTGGTCTAGCATTAGCATAGAGGCGGCCCGACGTTCAATTCGCGGCTTTTCCATTCCGCCCCGCTACAGTCTTCTCTCGCTTGTAGTGTGATGTAAGCCTTGGGTAACATCAGCTTCGTCGAGTATGTTGCGGCCGCAGGCGGGTATATTGGGATATTGTCACAAGACAGATACTACGGCCCGGGATTAAATACTTGGCAAAACAAGTTGCCGGGATTCAACCGAATTCTCGTCCCGCACGTCCTGTCCCATGCCGTGCTAAACACTAGCCGAGCTTGATGTTAGCCCCTTCTGGCGCTCCATTTGCTTGTCTGTCTTTCTTTCTATCCAGTGTCCTCTATTGTGGACATGAAGACACCAGAAATTAGATCGAGCGATGAGCAATGATACACTCCCGGTTACAGCATCGCATCGGACATGCTTTTCTCATTTTTTTAGTACAGGGAGATTCGATATTCAGCGTAATCTGGCCTCGATCAGACAGACAAACGTTCCCTCTGGAGTAAAAATCTGTATATTAGAGACAGGAGCCCAAGTGATAGTCATTTTAAACCGTCTTCGGTAGCCTCTCTGCATGCACCTCGCTCATGAGAAATTCTAAATGTAACTTTGGAAAAGCGCCGCAGGGGGGTGCTTGGCGAGTTGATGGCAATAAAGAACTTACTTCACATGGTATGAAGAGCGATCGCTAACATTTAGAGCGTGATAAAGCTAAACCTACGCTCAAAAACTGCCGAGGGTCTCAAAGCATGGCCTTCCTCTGGCTTCTCTTGAGACACGAATTTCCATAACTGCGACTATTTAATAAAATCAACCTATGCAACCCATCTGATGCCGAAGGGGTGCGGTCGCGTCTTCAGATCTCTCGCCTCAGTATCGGCAACAAATTAGTTTTTACATACTGTATTTTGACTCTATGAGGACTGAGTTTTAGAACTATCTATAAAATCTACTTGCATTAGTAGAAATGCTCGTCGCAATAGTTCGAGACGTTCAGTTAAGAATGACTGTCGTAGTAAACACATTTTTAAGGGATTGTTGCGGTAGTGCATATGCAGACTTTGAGTGTTATACGTGGACAGGGACAGCACAAAGTACTCATGGTGTTACTTTCTGTCTACATGTATTAAGTATATACAGGTGTGTTCACAAAATGAGGAATATAAAACCATGGCAATTACATGGATTCCTTGATCCGACAAATATTTGTACGTCTAGAGGCATATGTGGTGGTAGTCCGTTATTAGACGTTGTGATATCTGTGGAAGTATACTAAGAGACAGTTACGATAGGTTATACGGAATTTTCTTTTTGGAATTCGAGCGGGGATTGGGAGCGTATAGAGGAGTGTATCAGTGAATAGCCTGAATTGCGATACAGTGCATATGATAGATAGTTTGAGTTGGGAGGCTGGAGGTGAAAGAGGTTTAGGGTTCAAGATGATATTTGCGTTATTGGGCAGCAACAGTATAGGCACACTACGATTAGTTATCAAACCTACCACCGGAAATATACTACCCTACCACTGGCACCACTAACCAATCCCGACACTAGGTTGGGGGCGGTCGGTCACCTTATACGGGGCCCTGGGGCATTAAACTCCTGCCCTAACCATCCAAATGATGCCCGAGACGGGACAATGAGAGCGGGCCCGGAATGAACGCGGTCGCTCCGAACCTTTGGGATGCCTGTCCGGCTGAAATGATGATGCTGTTGCTGCAGGAATGCCCACGGAGATGTTTGAAGTTCATCCACTGAATATAATTGAAGCAGATAGGTGTACCGGGAATTTTATTTTACGAAATGGGCTCGTTAACACTCACAATGGATTCCAATTTAGTAACTTCCTATATATAAATCTTAGTCCACACACAATCAAGAAAAAAACATTATCTGAACATCGCGGTTCCCGCGCATGGTCCACCGTCCAAATCTCCATCCGGTGAACCCCACATCCTTCTGACCGCCTTCACCAGCGCTAAATACAGTGCTTGAAGCTGTCGATAGGCGGAGGGAAGCTGCCGAATGATTTTCCATGTGATATATTTAGCGAGTTGCCAAGCAATTACGCTAAGAACAAAACCGCCGCACAAAAATACCGCGGGTGGGAGACTGAACGACTGGCCCAAGACTGAAACGACGATGGTACAGTTCTGGATAGTAGCACTGCTGGCGCCGACTGGGATGACACGAAGAAATTTGTGATATTGAGGAACGACCCTAGCGCCGGCTTGGATGACTATGCGTAACCCGTCGGATCCGATTCGAATCACTTCGTAACTAACTGGAACATCCTACATGTAGGCGATGGTTAGCTCCAACTTCATGTGTTCTTGTGTGTTAGCTAGTAGAGAGCCCACCATTCCAAGTGCCGTCGACTTTAGGACTTTGGAAGTTTGGAATTGCAGTCAGGTTGGTGGAAGAGTGGTTATCGAGAATGTTGGTCTTTCAATCTAGAAGCCAGGTCTGTCTTAAACGTCTCAGCTGAAACAGGCCATGCAGGTGATCACATAGATATTCCGTTGTTGCCAACCTTTGTAAACTCGTCTGCCACGTAGCTGTTAGTTGCGTGGGCTCGCTATGCTAATTCTAAGCGTTTCGGATGTCATTCAAATTCCGACCAGACTACCGGCTGGCAGGCGTAACGATAGATTATGGCTGTCACGTCGCTGTCAGCGGTGTGGGTTCGCTATACCAAATCAGCATTTTGGATATCATCCTAGTTCCAATCGGATGGCAGATGTATCGATGAATTATGACTTGCTCATAATTGTGACACCCTTTAAATGGTCGGTTTTTTTGACGTCTGAGTACACAGTTAACATTGAGCCACTCATGACTTATTTTAACTGTCGACAACTTGCAGCTGCGCTGTTAGTGCTTTCATTTATATATGAATTTACGTGGCAAACTGAATAAGACTAGTCTTGTATATGGTTAATCATCACGACCGCTGTTGGCGGATTATATGAACAGTGACTAATTAGGCCACATCAAATCGATTGGAATCAGCGGTTGATAGCAGTACGCTTGTCACTGACCACGAAACTGGGTGACAGATCATCTGCTTATTGCTGGGTAGCGGATATCCAATCACATCATTCACTTTACTTCACTACCCCTTATTGGACTAACCCAATGGCAAATTTCGCGACTTTCACCACCTATGAATCATGCAAATATGAGACGCAGATCTTCCCCAAGGCTGTAACTCATGTTTATTCGCCTAAATTCGTGATACGACCTATCGATCAAGATCAGCCGATTTCAACGTCTGATAACAATCAATTCGGTTACTGGTCGGGATCTGATCACCATTCGTGTGTACCGACATTGGCGTCTAGACTATGGCAACTCTAGTCTTACCACAGATAATTGTGAAGCTACAATCAAATTTTTAGCTGGGACCAGCCTACCGAAGGAACGTATTATCCTTCCACAATATTCGCTGTAGAAACCTAAAGGACGCTCCGAAGACTCCCGAACATGCTTAACACATTGTGATTAGGCCGCCTAAACCGTATTCTAGTTACAGCAATTATCATTGTGGACTTTCTGTATCAATGCGAGCAGTGCTCCTTCTAGCAGCGTCACCCTCTATTAAACTTAGAAAAATCGACTAAAAGACTTATAGAAAAATGTCGGAGATTTGGGCACCTCTCATGTCTTATCTCTCACTATTATGGCAGCATGCTTTTTAAGAAACATAAACACCACATTCGAAAACATTATAAGAATCAGCTACCCACAGCGTACTACTCAATTATTTTACAGTACGGATGCCTTTGGTGTCATATTGACGAACCCATGATATTCACATGGTGTTAGCAACTCTTCCAACTTAACGGTTGGGCATATTCGACAGATTTTCAAGTTACCGGAAAACCGAAAACCCTAACCCTACCTTAAAATGACTTCTAATGGCTAGCGTCGGCGCTTTGAATGACCCTTGGCATTACCCATGTCAGGGCAAGGGTTTCCCATTTCCAGTAACTTGAAAATCCGTCGAGTAGATATTAATGGCCACCATCACAGCTGTCGTTAGTATCACTGGGAGATAATCTAACATTGCCAAGATGGCAGCCACAGATGCCAAATAACCCTAGTTGGCATTATATGTGTTCCGACTGAACTGCGAAGAAATCGGCTTCGCGAATAACTTGAAGTCGACTGCTTCACAAATAAGCCGGCTGCTTCACGAATAAGTTAACTTTGTGAACTAGCTAGCTGTAGCTGGAAGCTGCAGTCACCAGCTGACTTTACAGTGTCTTTATCACCCAGCCAGCTGGACTAGGAAGTTCCGATGGGCAGGATAAGGGATCGCAACATCTGTCATTGAGCCATGAGATGAATTATTAACCGTAGAAACCCGCCTTCTAGCCATTTGACTATGTACCACATTACTAATTATATTCTAGGGGGTCAGCACCCCCTGTCTTCTAGTCCAAAATGCACTCCAAATTATATGATCCAAGGATACATATTATCGTTTCCATGTAGATTTCCATGTAGATTTCCAATACCATAGTAGCCTTGCAATTCACTCGCTCTCTGTTCCTATACTGTAAATTTTGTAGGTATGAATAGTATGGGGCAGCGACACAGCCACGATCAAGGGCGAGAACGGTCGAGTTGAACAAGATTGTTTATACTGTATCAACCTCTAGCTTCTCCACCCACTTGACTGTATGGTAAATCCCGGGCTTCCATTCCCAGTCAATTGCACTTCATTGCTTAGTCGGCTAACACGGAAACTTGACTGGTGTGAACTTTGCTCAGTCAACTGGTACAAAAAGTTAACTTATTCGCGAAGCAGTCTACTTATTCGTGAAGCGGATTACTTCCTAGTTCAGTTGGAACGTATGTAACTAAAACGAGAAGCCATCATCACGTGTGTATTGTGTTGACACGTACGCGTAACAGTGAGAGTGGAAACTCGTCGATTGTCTAAGTTCTAAAGAGAGAAGAGAAAAGGAGAAACTAAAAGACAAGATGTTGAAGAGAACATACTAGAAATGGCAAGATAATAGCTAAGCAATCACATGATACAAGTTGATGATCTTGGGCAAAAGCCTAGTATTCCGTCAACACATCGCACTACTTAGGAGGTAACTAGGCACAGAAGCTATCCGCTAGTAATACGTACTATCCGCAATTTGCCGTTATCACTTGGTGACTTGGTGAAATATTGTCTGGTACCCCGGCTTAGCGTACAGTCGCGGTAAGAAAGTAAGTGACCACCTGCAAGTGCCGATCCCGCAACACAAAATCGCCGCAAAGGAAAAGTGGGAGTTGATAGATTGGCAAAATACCTGCGATATGATAATAACATGCTAAAGTGCATTAAGACTGTAATGATTAAGGAGGAAAGTGCATAAAAGATAATATAAAGTGATGTCGTTTTGTATAACAATTTTGTTGTGTGAGATCGGCGTTCGCAGGTGGTCACTCACTTTCTTACCGCGACTGTACATCGCAGAATTGGAGCAACCAGTTTCCTCAATCCATCGTATCAGTCTGGCCGATGTTTATCGCAAAATTTAACCTTAGTCATGGAAAGGAATATGTACCTCATATACTGCAGATTAGTCCCACTAGAGTATTGTCACTCGCGCCGCCCTGAGATTTCCATGGACCGTCCCAACAATGATCGCGGAATATCATCTCTCGTGGCTAGAAAGTACTCGTTGGTGCTAAGCTCTTGCTCCGGGCTGAAGTGCCCGGACGTCACGTCTCGTGACTGTTACTTGCGGGGAAGTGCGGGCTTTGAGGAAATCCTTGGGAAGGAAATATCTGTCCCCAGGCACTCTAACTAGCAGCAATTTGGACTATCCTGGATCTTTGTTTATCTTTTTATGTAGCGATAGTGCCCTACTAATATTACAGAACTGCAAAGTCCACGGAGCTGTAATCAGTCCCTGGAATCCAGAGTTCGTCCCTATTGACCTATGAACTCTCTACATTCTCGTTTGTTGTTGTTGTTTATTCATACTGTATGCACTCTGACTAGGGTATGACAGGACCTAAAAACCCCCTCCGCCTCCGGGCGAGCCGGCTAGATGGCGGAGCTCCCTCCCCGCTACCCTTCATCCCCGCTGACAAATGAAAGCTAAAAGATAGACCAAAAACAGAGAAACAAACGACAATGAAAAGAAAAGAGAAGAGAAGATATAGATATGTGGCCCCTGCTGCCGCACCCCGCATGCACCCCGCACCTGAGTCATCATCTGCACCCGCTCCGTGCCGTCTCCATTCATTTGGGCGGGAACTTCCCGACTTCAGTAGCCACCAGGAAGTCCACCACCGCTTTATCGCATTCTTCCATGGAAAACAGCTCAGAGACCTGCACGTGTCGGCATCTGCCCTCTTTCCAGCCTGTCACCTTTCCCACCGCTTCCCAGAGTGCTTTCTGCTGGTCTCTCCACCGGCTGCAGGGGCGGAAGAGGCGCTCCAGCGTCTGGGCCGTTATCCCTGGACACAACAAGCAACTATGGTCCTCTCGGTGGCCGAACCGTTTTAGGTAGACCCTGGTGGGTGCATGCCTGCACGTTAGTTAGTAGAACCTAGTAGCCAGCGACTTCACGCTTGTCATCGGGATAGGCCTCTTGGCCCTGTCTTGCCCTTGAGTCTGTAGCTGAAGAACTTCCTGCATTTATCGGCCTCCCACTTCGCGTTGGCTGCTGACCTTCCCTCAGAGATTCGTCTAGCTCTATTTGAGGCCCAGGTGTGCGGCCGCTCAATCACTGTACTTCCACTAGCGTCTTGGGCAAAGTTCACCTGACGGTCTGCCTCTTCATTTCCGGGGATACTGGAGTGTCCCAGGACCCAGTGGATCTTGTTTGCAATGCCATGGCTGCAGAGATTTCACACCCTTCTGTTGATCCGCCTCGCCAGTCGCTGCCCTAGGCCCGGCTGCAGCTGTGCTGCTCGTCGAATTGCGGCCTGTGAGTCGCTGAAGACTGCCACCATTTTCACTCCATGCTGTTGATGTCTGTCTCTTCTCTTGAATGTCTCCCGGAGCGCGAGTCCAATCGCCCACAGCTCAGCATCAAAAACCTCCATACGTCCAGTGCCGAGATAACTGTGGCGGGTCCTCCATTCAATACCATGTTTGAACTCTGCTGCTGCTCCCACTCGGCTATCGTCAGAGGGTGATCCATATGTCCACCACATCCAGACTCCTGCCCCGACTTTCGCTTCCTTCTCTCTTGCCCAGCGTTGCGCAGCTCTCATGGCTGTGCTTTTGTTGTCCAGTATAATGGTTTTAACCACTGGTTCTTCGCCCGGGGCAGGCCAGCTCATGTCTTCGGTCGTCCGGCCATGCTCGTGCTCTATCATGACTACTCAGCATATCAGTGTGCCGGACGAATGGTCTTCGTGCAGCTCCTTCTGTTTGCTGCCGCATGCATTTGCTAGCCTCGCTGCAAATGGTTGTTGTCTGCAGTCCAAGATTACAGGCGCGGGTGCGAGCCCTGACTCCCTCATCAGTGCCCCCTTCAGGGTCGTGGGCAGTGCGCCCAGGACTGATCTGGATTGTCGATTGTGGAGAAGCTGGAGGTCGTCTCACCTGCCTATTGTGTTGGGATCCCACCAGAGCTCGCTCCTGTACACTGCGACCGCTTGGATGCAGGCTACTTGGACGGCCCTTACGCTCTCTGGTACAACCCCGTATGTTTTTGTGAGGGTTCGGAGTCTCCCTTCTGCTGCCCTGGCTTTCCTCATGCATCGGTTGTGGTGCTCCTTCCACGTCAGGTGCGCGGCCATCCAGACGCCTAGCCAGTGCGTCGCCTCTTTGTTGAACTGTATGAATCCGTTCCTGACCTTTATCTTTGCTGTTAGCTTTGGCCAGAGGTGTTTCTTGTGGCCTCGCCTGCACGTAAACAGTGCTGCTTCCATTTCTGCTATATCGAGGTGTAGCCCTCGTCTACTTGCGCATGCGATGCTCTTCGCTGCCCATCTCTCGAGTATCATGACGACCTGATTGACTTCGCTTCAAGTCGGCACCCATCCGAGATCATCCATAAAATACAGCTCTTCGGCGGAGCCGTACTCTTCGACCGATTTGATCATTCCGGATGTCTAGATCGCGAATAGAATCCGTGACACAGGTGAACCCTGCGGAACCCCTGCTTCCACTGGGTGTCTCTCCATGGCTTTGCCCTCGATTATCATCACCACCACTCTCTCTGAGAGAAAGCTCCCCGTCCATCGTATAAGGTCGCTGTCCATCTGCCTGGCCTTCATTAAGTTGAATAGCCTTCCTTTTGCCAGGCTGGGGAAGGATGCCTAAATGTCCATGAGAAGCACATCTGTGATGTGGCCGTTTGTCCATGCTACATGAGCTCTGTCGACCATGATGGCCGCTGCATCGATGGCTGACCGCCCCTTCCTGCTCCCGAATTGTCCGTCGATCAGTTGCTCTCTTCTCTTTGCCCCACTTCCTGAGCAGCCGTATGGCACTGAATAACAGCTTGTCTGGCCCGGGTGCCTTCTTGGTTGATTGAGAATACAGGGCTCACTCAACTGCTTGCTCGGTGACGTGTGTATGTGCGCTTCCTGCTGGAGGTAGCTTGTGGTATTGTTTGTTGTTGTTCGTGGGAAAAGACTCGCGTCTCAGCATCTCTTCCTCCTCTAAGATTGTGTTTGCTTGCTTGCCTTCTCTCTCTGTGAGGGCTCCCACAGTCGCGCCTGCCCAAGGATTGGCATATCGTGCTGCTCTCCATACCTCGGCTCCCATGAAGTTTTGTAAATAGTCGATCCACATTCAGCTCTTGGATCGCCGAATCGACATCTGGTGCTCGGCTGTTGCTATGGCAGCCTCTCCAGAATTCCGTTCTCTTTTTTCCCTACCGACCGCCTTTCTGCTTTCTTTGAGATCAGCGTTTCACCACCTCTGTGATTTGGCGCAGAAGCTGATTTTCTTCACCGTGGCGGCGAGAACAATGCTCATTGCTTCCTGGCACCATGCGGCCTGTTGCTCCACCTCATCTTCTGTACATTCTGCATTCAGGTGAGCTCTCTCCCTCGCTTGTTCAGTCCACAGCTTATCTGCTGCCTCTATGTCCTCCTCCAGCATTGCTGCAAAATGCCACTCCACTACCCTCTCGTGGTCTGCCTGCTCCTGCCTATCCACCTCCACCTCCCAGTCTAATACTTCGTGGTCGGATCCAGTGGTGTGGTCATCGGCTTGTATAGACCGTTTTGTAATTGGTCGGTTTGCTAAAGTCAGGTCGATGACCGATTCGCCATTGTGCCCCTCGCTCGTCCAGTGGTGGGTGGACTGGCCATTATTTCCGATCTCCAGTCCATTTCCGTCAATCACTTCTATCCAGAAGGCAGCATTCCGCTTCCCTCGGCATCTCAGATCCCATAGTCTGCTGTGGGCGTTGAAGTCTCCTGCGAGGACAGTGCAGCCCTGCTGGATGACGCTCTGTCAGTTCAACATTTGTGCCGGTCGCTATCCCGACTGCCCGTCTCTCTGATCGGAAACATTCACTATCCTCGTTATCTTCTGCCCTCTTCTCCTGATGTCAGTAGGAATAACATCGTCGTTAGCACCTCTGCTTAAGTCCGTCTGTTCGTCAACCACCAGACCGCTCCCCTTCCGCATCGCCGTCCAAATACTTTTTCTTTTTCTTATTTCGTATGCCCTATGGCTGATCCCAATATTTCCTCTCTCTCTAGGTGGCACTTGCAAGCACACTACATCCACCCTGCGTTTGACCCCCGTTTCCATCGCCGCAATGGTCCACTCGTATTACCTTGCACAATTGTGCTGCATCAATCTAATCATTGGTAGCCAGGGGTCCCGCTTCAGTCTCAGTTTCAGTTTCGGTCGCAGTCGTAGTCACAATCTCGGTCTCAGTCTCGGTCATCATGACGTCCCTTGCCTCTCCCGTTGCCTCCTCTTCCTCAACATCCTCCATCTCCTCTTCTTCGCTTCCCCGATCTGCTGCCCCTCCCCTGGCCCTAAGACCAAGCACCACTCTGGTTGTCCACATTGCAATGTTCATAGCTTCTCCCGTGGGGGCTCGTCCTGCTAGTCCCATCTTCCTATTCTTCTGCGCTGCTTTGGCGGCTTCGGTCTTCTTCGCGCACTGGCTGCTGAACACGATATGATTTCCTTTGCAATTAGGGCACGTCTCCAATGTGTGGCCGCAGAGTGATCCCTGCTTTGCCGTGCATCCCACAACATTGCATTTGTGGTCGCTTGTCCGGTGATTGCCTGAGTAGTAGCCACACTTGGGCTTGCTGCCGCACTTGCTCTCGATGTGGCCCCACTCGCAGCAGAGCTCACACCTGCTGTCTGGGCTTGCGTTCGTGAACCCCTCGACTCGGTACTAGCACTCTCCCGCCGCCTTGATTCCTTTCATGATTACCTTCTGTGCCGCCTTGCTCCCGTTTAGGACAAAAACTACGGATGACGCAGCGATTTTTCCGTTCTGCCTCCTCTCCCTAATCGTGCGGGGGTTCACCAGCCATCACACTTGGGTGTGGATAGCGATGCCCTCGTTCTCCGCTTCAAACTCCTCTCACATCTTTTCCAAGCCCTCTGTGCCTTTTCCCATGTACCTTACAAGTGGCACTGCATGGATCCTTAGCCTCTCCCAAGACTCGTTTTCTTCAACGTCGATGACAGCCTTGTCGACTGTGTGTGCTGCTCTGATGATGACATCGTAGTACATCAGTGCCATCGCCGCTGTTACATTCTGGTCGGTGACTGCCGTAATTGTCACTCTAGCATTTCTTTTTGCGTTCACAATCTGAACGTGGGCCGGTGCCTTCTGGTGGAAGAGCGCTCTGTTGATCGCTGATGCAATTCCCTGGTCCATTTTGTTGGGGGGCAGTACACTCTCGACTCTCCTTAATACCAGGTGTCTCCTTGCCATGCTTGATCCAGCGGTCGGGGCAGGGCCTGGGCCCGAGCCTGGGCCTGGGCCAACGGGCGCCCTCTGACTGTGTGCCTGCGGTGGGAGGGTCTCCTACCATCTCACGGGTGCGGGTGCTAACTTCGGTTCGGGTTCGTGCTGTGGTTTTGGCTGCAGTTTGGGCTTCTGCTCCTGCTGCAGCTGTTGGTGCTTCTCCGGTCCTCCTTCCTGTGTTGTATCTGCATGTTGCGAGGCCTCCAGCCCACCGCCGTCCATCTTTGCAGTCTTGACCCTCTCTTTCTCTCTTGCTTCCTGGCTTGGTGCTACTCCTTTCACGACGTTTACGATCATGTTTGTGATGCCCGCCCCCCACAGCTTGTTGTCCTCATGGCGGGCATCCCACTTCTGCTCTCTCTCTTGCATTCAGGTCAACATTCCCCACCACTGTAATTCTTCGCGGGCTGCCTGGGCTTCCAACACGTTTGTTAAGTGTCCAACGGTTAAGTGCAACTGCATTAGCTCCTGTGCCTGCTGTCGCACCGCCCTCTCCATGCGGCTCCTCCAGTCACTGGGGGCCAAGGCGGTCAACGGGGCCTCGCTCTTCCTTCTCCGCTTTCCGTTGTCTTTTCTCTCCATCGGCTCAACCATGGTTGTGCCCCCAGTCTCCGCGGCGATGGGTGTCGCCATCTCCATCGGCACATCCATAGGCGCGTCGCTCCTCCCATCTGCTGCTTCTCCGGGGTCCAGGTCGCTCCTCCCACTCACTCAGACTTCGGTCATCGTCTCTGTGAGGCAGACCTCTCCTCTAGGGTAGTCCTCGTTGTCGCATGCTGGTTGGCTGACACGTCGCGTCATTCGCGATTTCTGCGAAGACTTTACGCGAATCCGCTCAACTTCCTGGATTCTCGTGCGTGCCCTTCTCCGGCGGTCCAGTAGGTGCTGGGAAGGTTGTTCCGGGGTCATGTCGGCGTTAGAAATTGATTGCCACTGTCCGTTTTCCAATTGCTAACGTTGTTGTTGACTAAATTGGTGGTGGTCGGTTACTTCTACGTTGGGTTACATTCTCGTTTCGTACACAACCAATTTTGAGTCATCTGTGTCGACATTTTTTGTTAGATTTACAGAGCACATACAAAGCCCGCCTGAGCTTTTAAATCAATTTAAACACCCAAATATGCCCCTGTCTATGGTTTTCGAGCATTGTACGAGGGGAAGATACTGATCCAAGGACTGATACGCACACTACTTTGTGATCCTATTACAGTTGGTTGGTGGTTGGTGTTGAAGACTGTCTGTCGATGATTTTTATATTGAATGTGCTCATCACCTTGTGAAACAAATAAGACCGATCTCCTTACCCCTATGGGCGCTCTGCTCCCTTCTTCGGCTTCTCTTATTACCCGCCGTTATCTTGAATAGGGAACTAAACTTATTCCCTAGCCTAGATATGGAAGCAAAAATCGGAAAGGATCTGGAACGAAATTAAGTAGCTCGGAACAAGCCCAACTTTAAAGAATGGGTACGATTGGCTGAAATAACGGATTTGTATGGGGGCTTTGACTAACAAGATCGTAGTTACTATCGTTGTGTCTTCTAGCCTCCTCCTCACAGTTGTACACACGTGGTTTTTCCGATTTTTGCTTCATCCCCGAGTACATATACCATCAAACTATGTAGCCAGGGGTTGTGTTATACTCATGTTAATTATATAATTATAATCCACAAATAATAGCTTTAGCATACGACAGCAGTGGCAGGGGTTTATGAAAACGTAACATAATTACAAGTACGCTGAAAGAAGTACCACCACTACTTCAACTTGATGTAGCCGAAACTGTACTCAAAACTGATATACTTCATTCAGACAGGAGCACCTCTTCATATTCGTTCCCCAAAGTTCAGTGTGCTAATCTACCTATCAACCGATCTCACGTTCTAAGTGCTCAAACTCTTCTCATAATCGACCCCCGCATCCCACTGTAGAACCTTCTAATTAGAGCAACATTGATCATACTCCTTCACTATCTTCCTCATGTGGATAGGTGCACTGGGGAAATGCCAAAAGCTGATAGGATTAACATCATCGTCATCCTAGGAATCATCATCATCGTGAGCAGAATCCAAACGGACCTGCCCGGTATAGATGCCGCCCCTGTTGCTATAGTACTTAGGGGAGAACCGTGTGTATATTATGCGGTACAGAGAAAAGAGAGAAGGAGAAAGACTCGAGATATATACAGAGAATTATGGAGAAAACTATGATGCTTCGCCACTCGCCACTCGCCACTCTGCGTCACTTGCCACCGGATATGTAACAGCCCCAATCATTCCTGTATGATGGTAACCCAGTGGAGATTCTAGGTGGAACGATGGTAGCAAGGTCGTTAGGGATCTAGCTCTTGAAGGTGGCTGAGCATCGCATTATCTCTTAACTTCACCACCGGGTAATATTGCTGCCACTATGTTCATATCAGCCACAAGCACATAGTAATGCAAAGAAGGTTAAGGAAGAAACATGTTGATTAGGGTCAATAGTGTGCACAACGTGATATTCTACAAGCCATGCGGGGCGGGAGTTCACAAATTCTCCAAAATCAAGGCGGCTGGGGCCGAAAGCGGTTGGAGGAGCTGGGTTCTAGCCCGGGCGGAACTGGGATATTAGGCAGCTTGACTGCATCGTTCGCGTGATGTTGTATCTATTTGCGTGGGTTTCAAGATCTATGCTAATCTTTGGGACGGGATGAGTATGAAAGAATGGGATAGAAGCCATGCGCAATGTTACCGTCAACCGTGAGTCTTGCAGAGGTGACTAGGTCTGAAGATTTAGGGGAAGCAACTGAAAGAAAAGTCGACGAAGCAACAGATTGTGGGCCAAATTTGAAATCTAACGGAGCTACCCCCTAGATCGTAACTTTGGCATTCCCGGCCCGTTTGGGCATGCCAACCGACTCCACCCACAAATATTTAGCAATGCAACCACCACTCTGTGGGCGTGGCCTGGGAGCATTATAAACTTACTTTCTTATGTCTTGAGAGTATTTTGGCAAAAATTAAGGACTGTACAGGAATGGGGTGCCGATAAAAAGTGCAGTTTTGTTGGGAGGGCTGTCTCAAGATCAGCTCCCCAAAAACTCGAAAATGTCACTGTGCAGCCCAGATGGACAACTCTGCCCATAAAACCCCAAAATATCCTGCAAGCTTGGTGCTAAGGACATGCCCTGAAGTCCCAATATCATTAAACACAAGGAATTCCATCTGCAATGTGCCTGAGAGTTGAGGCTCCGAGGGAGGATACCAACACCCATCGCACAGCTCTCATAGTGAACAAGGCTAAAACCCACTTTGTCAAACATCGAAGAGGGTATATCTTTACCCCTCAGCAAGAGCTGGAGCTGTGGGCAATTTTCAGTCCACCTGGAGAAGGGAAAGTAGCTGGGATGGTAGCTCAGCCAGCAGGAACGCCCTGCCAGAAATAACAAATCTCCACCCAAACTTTGCTAAGCATGTTCAAAATGCATGTAACTGTGGTGCCTGAATAATGAATGGAATTGTTTTGCAGAATTCAATCACCTGTAAAGGAGAAAAGTGGGTAGTGGTGCATTGACATGGGGTGGGGTTGCCAGTTCAGAAAGTGAATTTTGGAGGGGCAGTAAGACTTACAAAGTTACATCACATATAATTTACAATTTACTTAGATAGAAAGTTTTATTTGCTACTAAAGAAGACTTGATAAAAAGGAGGGCCTCTGACGACCATTTTTGGATGTGTGGCGAGAAGGTTGGGCGGGCGGCCCGTATGGGCCGGGAACCGGTTACGTTCCAGGGGATAGGGCGCCGGAATTTAATTATTTCACCGGGTAGAGGGAGGGTGTAATCGGTGGAGTAGGTGCGTGATACCCAACTGCTGTTCTGGGCCATGGTCGTGGTGGCGATTGATGCTGCGGATGCAAATGATGACGTCCCGAATTATATGGTGGGGTTGCGGCCCAAGCCTTGTGGCTCGAGCGACAGTGTGGCGCAACCAATTAAGCGTGTCGTGATAACACCTGATTTACGGAAGCAGTTTCTCCACACGAATATCTAAGCCTAATCACTGCCTTCGTTCCCCGTGTGGTTAAGAGGGATGGTGCGAGATACGTTCTGTCGATTAGGTGTAGTCCTAATCGGTTGATCTGATAAGATAGACGGTAGTAATGTCGGATAATGGTGGTTGATGTATAAGTACAGCGTCCTCGTACAAATATCCACATATATCAATTGAGCCGCCCGACCGAACAGCACCTAAGTCGTTCTAATAGTCACTACCCTTCGAATGCATATCAGCTTCTTGCATCTCAGGATAACGTTCTTTCTCCTATTTGTTCGACAAACGAAAGCCTAGAATCATTCAACTATCGAGCCTGTGAAATGCGGAAGACTTTCCAGCCGCAGCAAGTATTAATGTCCCACGATCGCTGCAAAAATACCTGCTCCCTCTTCAGGGAGCATACCGACTCCTACAACTGGGTCATCGACGCAAACTATAATCCCTTTACTACGCTGTCCGAAGAACATATCCTGCATTTTCCGTGCATTAAAAAGTATTTGGAGTTCCTGCACAATAATTATGACTTTTTAGACAGCGACCTGAAAAAGCCAGGGTGGGAAATCTCGGGGCTTGGGAACGTACATAAGTTATAATTTTCCATGCCATACCTACAGTGGTGCAAGAACGAAATCCCTAGTTCAGAATGGAGAGACCTTCGCCATTATGGTTATGGTTCTACACTGAAAAATGAGGGCATGGCCTGGGGGATGATTACCGACGCTCGCAGTGATACAAGAGGGATACAGGAGTTCTGGTTGTCTCCGAAATGCACTTTTTATTTGATCTACGATAGTCTACATACATTTCCGGTGCTACAGCCCAGTTTGCTGATAATGATAACTAGATGAAACTAGACGCGAGGACAAAGACGATAGCCTCCAAACTCCGCGCTTAGAAGGCTCTTACCCCGAAATTGAGGTCGAGAACGAATACTTTGGCCTCCGCTCCTGCGTTTCTTCGTTTCCTAAAGACGTCGGCGAGGAACAGTTTTTCTTATGGTCTTCGGTAAGCTAACTTTATGAGTATAACGAAAGTCCTATGAAGAATTTTTGCGACCATTTTCAAGAACTATGGATAGAGATTCTTAAACATTTGCGCGCCTATATCAATACTTGTGTTCGTTGCTCTTTGTTCACGAGTTCTACAGCTCGTATTGACGAATACACAGATCAAAGAAGAGTTAGAAAGATACTCTAGGTTTTTCGTGGATGTTGAGCGGTCAGCAAGTGACTGGACAATTAATGAGGAATCAACCTCATCACAAGACTCAATGGCATGATTGAGAACCTTCGCCTCGTACTTCAAGTGCTCGGTACTCAATTGGAAGCGTTTACATGGTTGGAGGTACTTGCAATACCTCTACCGCGTGCCAACTCAGAGACAGCTAATAATTGATAAGCTTTGCCGGAAAATCGTTATAAATTCATCAAGCGGGAACCGATCAGCAGACTTCGCTATACTATGGAGCTTACCAAAGTACCGTTGGTAAGCTTTCGAAAAGACGCAGAAAGTGCTCGCGCGAAGGTCAGTTCAAGAAATATTTTGCGTAGTGGCGTGCAAAACTCTAACAGCATTATACGGGGAATGTTGTCTAGAATATCAACTCATCGACCTCAAGCAGAAACACGCGAACTTGCAAGAAGCACGCTACACCCGAGAACAAGCCAAACTTTCCGCCGAACAAAATTGAGCCATTGTATGATTCACGGTCGTTACCTGTATATCCTTGAGCTTACCACGTTACCTCTTAGTTCGATACCTTTTCCAATTCCTCGCTGACCCGTGGTTCCAGTCATCTTTCTCCCTTTGTCCTTCTTCACCTCATACTTCGGCATGAATGTCGCTGAGCTAACTGGACAGTCTGGAAACACATCAGTGTACACTTTTTGGCGCAATGGCGGATCGATCTCGGTGGCGGTTGTTGCTGTTTCTCTTCTTCTAGCATTCAACAAGGGCGTAAGGTAAACGAGCCTGTTATTACTTCGCCGTGTGGGGCTTCTTCCTCTCGGTCCAGGGGAGGATGACGTCAGAAGAGGGGTCTCTGGAGGCGAGCACGTTTGACATTAAGCACCGATGAGTTCGTACCGAGAATTACGAGACAATCTCACAGCGACAAAAACAAATTGAACTCCATCCCGTTAGACAGAATATTAATAAAACTCTCTATGCCTTTCCGTTTGTATCATGATATCGTGGGTCGCGTGTTGTCCTATCCAGATACATATACGTATACCCATATTAGCTAGTTACATGCAGGGTGGCAAAAGTCCATTTCGTCTGGGCAAGATCTTACCCTAGATTATGAATTGTTGTTCTGGGAACTTTTGGAGCTGCAGGACTCTGAGTGTTGCAACACGAAGCGGAGAAACGTGTACACGAGTAGACTTATGGTACAGAGTGAAGAGAGGAGAAAAGTCCCAAGTTATATACAAGAGAGGATGCGGTAGGTGCTTGGCTTTGTGCCACCTATTGAGATCAAATATACAACATTAAACCCACAATGCTATACTAGAAACGGCAACCCACGTAACAGCGAAGCAGTCACATAATGCCGGTCGATGATCTCGGGCGAAAGCCCATATCTCCGTCAACAGTGTAAGCTCTATACATCCATGCAACATTAAGCGTTAAGGATCTTCCGAGTGATAGTCCTAGGATGGGAGTGATGGATCTATTCGGGTCCAGTGGTGGATTCAGGCCAACCATGGATTGCCCTGGCTATCCATGGATGACTCGGAATCTATCACGGGCTTGCCTAACTGTGGATCTATGAGTGGATTGGGTGTATTTGGTTAGGGTATTCAACTTTTTTAGGCTTCACATCGTGTAAAGGCCATTCTCTCTTTATAGTGTGCCAAGTTTTATGATTGCGCCCTTTGGCTGCCTCAATCATTTATATTTAATAGAAGTTCTAACCTATGAAGCACATGCTCCTTGCAAGGGACCTGTTTAGTAGTGAACCGATGGGTTGCAGCAGCTGGCTTGTAGCTGGGAACTCAGGGTGGGCTGCGCAAATACTTTTGTCGATCACAGCATAATATATCAACTACAATGAAGCACTACTAGATTTGCAGCGTGCAGCGTCAGGTCTATCCTGTGCAATGGAATAATTCCGAGCATTTGGATCCCAATTTCCTGTTACGAGAATATCTAGAACTGGATTCTAAACACAGCCATCTACTAAGACCTAGGTATATATCTGGAGAGAAAGGTCATTGCGCGATGTGAAGTCTAGCAAATGGTTGATTATCTTAACCAAGTGCACCAGTCCACTCATGGATCCATGATTGGGCAGGCCTGTGATGGATTCCGGGCCATCCATGGATGGTCTGGGCAATCCGTGGTTGGCCCGGGCAATCCGTGGCTGGTCTGAATCCACCACTGGACCCGAACAGATCCATGACGCGAGCGATGATATTGTGACCGAGTGGTACAGAGCATCCTACCAATGGCACATATACTGCACCATACCTTACCCGATTGATGTTTCAATGATAGGAAAGCTCATCTGATTGTATCCTAGCCCAAATCTGCAAAATTCAACGTTAATCAGAATTCTGGTCCTAACCGTCACCCCCACTCTAGGTAGCGGTTCACAGCAAGCCGTATCCTATTAGTACCGCCGATTTGGCAGTGGGTTTAGCGTGGGGCATAGACTGTCGCGACAGTACGTAGTCAATAAGTGAGGAAGAAATGGTGGCAATGACGAGATGTACGGGGATAGATGGGATGCAGCTAATAGAAGCAGTCTTTAAATACAACCACAACGCTAAACAAAAGGCTCACATGCAGTGTGCCTTAAGAAATAACAGCTGGAAATTCCACCAAAAGAAGGGCATCTTTAATCGTGATTCTCGCTAGTAACAATGGCACAAATCAGCAGAAGCAAGTCACGAGCCATAAGAACGTCTTGAAATTTAAAGTGCACACCCTGATGGCAGCAGTAAAGGTACACGCCGAAATACACTTAGAAAAATACATGCTAGCTAACAAAAGGCACAAAAAGGTGTTTTGGCACCTTGGTGCCTTTATTACCATATAACGGGTGCCTTTTCATTTCCATTTGTATGAGAGAAACGCACAGTTCCGACTCCCTTAGAGTCAGTCGTTCTGATCGGGTCCTGGTCTTACAATATGTTTCCTGAGGCTGGACGACGACGTGGGCCCAGAAGGGCCGCCGGGTAGATGAACTGTTGCCACCCCCAGCTACGGACGGGAGGCGATGATATGCAGGCTAAGTTCAAAATAAATTCACAGAAAAGGGCTTATAGGGACATAAAAAGTAGGGTGTATAGAGTCTGACTATCCAATGAATTTAGTTCCGTCGAGAGAGCGAGTAATAGATAGGTGGAATGAAGAAAATGCGGAAACACTTAGCATGAAAATTACTACGCTCTCATCAGAGACCATCGAAGGTAAAGTCCCTTAAGCATCAACGACGAAACGAGAGATCGTTGTGGCGGTGCGTTAAATACTCAGGAACGGCACAGAGAATTTACGAGCTCCGGCTGTTTTCCGCTTCCGTCTCTTCCGTCTCTTCTTCTTCCACTCATCTCTCCTCTTCCTGTCTTCTTTTCTTCCTCTCTCTCTTTTCTGTCTGTCTGGCGTGTCCGTTCTTCGCTGTTCGCTAGCAAGAGCGGTTTTTCAGACCAGCAATTTCGAGGATACAGATTCAACAGAGGTTGACTTTCTAACCGACATCAGTAATGTTAAGTCCGTGAAATTATCTTCGCTCCAAGTCTTCCGGAACTACCTTACTGACTGTAGGATTGAGAAAAAATCGCTCCGCTCTACTCAAAATCGCTGTGCACGTGAAACTTCTTCTGGCGCACCTCACCGCCCGAGAGTGCTTTCTGTCGCCAGCATCGCGTCGCGACCCTCAATCAAGAGATTGGCAACGAAAACCGCAATCTATTCTTTAGGTCATTGCGTCGTTTGGCCTAACCCATCGGGGGTTATACCGTGTATATTGCGAAGGAGTTTCGCTTGAGTATTGGGTAGGTGATATGGTGGTTGTGTTTTGGGGAGGGAAGTGAAGTGGTCTTCGCGGACATGGGACGTGACGATACAGTGCAAGTTGATCGAAATGGGGGTCCGGCGGTAAAAGTTGTTACGCTTGACTGATTTATTGGTGAAATTAACAGTCTGAAAGTCACACCGTCAACGGGTGCCTCAATTCACATACCTATTCACTGACATTGAATCAGGATCTGGAAGCAGGGTACAGAAGACGCTCAGTATAACATCCAGTGAGTAGAGGTATCTCAATAGTCCGTCTCGTCCGGGCAAGCATCAGCCTGGGACAAGACTGTAAATTCGGGGCAGAGGATTCTGAATTATTTGAGACCAGGGAAACTTTTCATGGACTAGACCCCTACAGTGCTAACAGTCTCCATGATATGTAGAATGATACCCAAACACCGTTATGGTGACTGATGAAGTACAACTAACACTTAGGGTTTAGAGTTAAGGGCGAAATTTTTATACTGTACTTTGATAGATCGGCAAATAGAACCTTAGACCATCTCGCACACATGCATACAACCTCTCATAGTAGCATACGGTCCGTAGCGGTTACTAAGATGATGTGGACGAGAAAAATTATAAATTAGAAACCAGAATTGTTTGGTATCTCGTAGTTTGTGGTGGGGATACTGATCACGATGATACACAATGGCAGAATGTAGTTTCTGAGGGTTGTGGGTGTGGTTTAGTCCCAAACAACCAGGCAAGGTCAATAGAGAGGTACAAGAAACTACCTTTAAACGAAGCAGGTTGTACTAAGAGTTCTCACTGGCTTGTTTTCGTTGATACATATCCCACAGACTTAAGCTCCGTGATTAGGATGTTCAGATCTAGCACTAGAGCACACCTGGTGCCGGAGGACATTCACAAGTATTATTTACAGTATAGACGAAATCGAGAGTGTTTTAGTACGCTATTTCAATGCTATTAATCTCACAGGAACTACCTTCACAAGATTATTGAGCAAGAATAAGTACTCCCCTGTGTCCGCTTCCTTCAACACTTCCATACAGATCCAGCAACCCCTCTGAATCCCCGACTCAACCACCACCCGCGAGCACACCACACCACTACCCAAGCGCACGTGAGTTTTTTAGTTGCTGTTTTTTGATCCGCCCCTGTGGGGTTCCCCGTAAGTCGACCTGGTAGAACGGTAAGAGCTATGGTAAAATTCCCAATCTATGTATGCTAACTTAGTACACGGCAGATCTAGATCTCATATGGGTTTTATAATATCCAGTCGGTTCAGTGTACCTCTAAATTATAGTTAGTTGAATGGAGTAGTAACAGGATGGTAAGAGATGCCAGCAATCAGGAGCTTGGGAATAAGTATACAGAATAGAGCTTGCACGTTTATATGTACCAGCATATACAAAACGAAAAGTTCTGGCAAATTAATGGAGATTGAAAGATGGTGTCTGCATTACAGCGAATGGTGCGCTAATCTTCTCGATTCATCTAATCGCGTTATCCATCTGATCATTAGCACACCCGCCGCAAAACAAAATGGATGCATTTAAATAGGGTGGTGCGCTGTGCATGAGACAGAGATGACGATCGACGTCAGACTAAAGGAGATTAGATAACGATCGGTTAGATCCGCTCCCGTGCATCATTCCAACTCTCCACCGCATCACATAGTATCAGAATGCTTTCAACAAGGCTTTTTACTGTTCTAAGCTCGTCAATCTCATCCAGATGTTTTTAGAGTTCACAACTCCTGTGATTATCGAAACGAACGAAGACTTTGGTGTTTTACTGTGACAAAAATGCAAATATGGCATGGGGATGAAGGCAATCTCTCTCGCCTAACTGGCCACTCGAAGGGAGAGGAAACAGTTACTGTCATACTCTAAATAGAGTGAACACAGTATGATTAACACAAAAAACGCAAATATGACGCTTTTCTTTCTCGATGAGGCCAGAGTAGCACCAGGAAGTGAGATATGGGCAGGATAAACCTAAAGTATTGAAAGAGCGGGTTTCCCGCTCCATCCGAGGTGATACACAAATTCCCGCAAGCATTCGGGGTTTGAGGATACTTTATTAGGCTCAAGAGACGCTAACAACAAAAACAACCGAGCAACAATGAATGGCTGGGTAGGTTGGCTCTATAAATACTCCGCAATATCGACGGGTTGGAATCTGTAATGCCAAAGTGTATCTTGAGTCAAGCCCCGGTTGGATGCTGCCTTCACTCCTTCTAAACAAAATGCATCACTACCTAGGAGAACAGGACAGAAACTTGAACGGTTGAACCCCAGCTGCGCTTCGATTTTAGTAATTTTCTTCTACGCAACAGAGAACGTGGGACCCAGGCAATCCAAGTGAGAATTCTCACCCTTTACAGCGCAGCTTCTGGTAGATCTCCAGTCGATCACATTGTTAATTGCATAAATGCGCGAGAATTCTCGAAAGTGACTTTCGGGTTTGCCTGGAGCCCACATTCGCTAGCTGAGTTGAAATTTCAAATCGATGCACAATACAAATACATTAGAATCCTTCATGCTCGAAGACACCTGTAGCCTCATCCTGTTGGCCTGCCGCTCTGCCGGAATGTATACCGCTCTCTCAATGCGCGAATTAATATCCAATAATTTTCTAATTTATCAATCACAGTACTGGGTAAACCACTAGCTCAACACTGAGTGGCCAATGAACATCAAATGTTGGAAGCAAAATTACGTCACTTTAGATTTGAGTCAAAAAAAAAACCAGCGTGCCAGATGCACTCCCAAGACCTGCATGCAACCAAAAGCGGGTGGCACGTTGGTCCAATCGATTTCTGCCATATGTTAACACGTGCGTTACAAGGCAAACCCGGGAAAAACTTACCTTTCATTTGCCAAGCGACGAGCACGGTTTTTCCGAGTGCGCCGAATTCTGAACTCCAACTTACGCGCAATGATTGGACTCCGCATCACTCCAGAATTGCTTCCTAGATGTTGGATAATTTCAACGGTAGACGGTGAGTCGGCAATATCCAGATCTTGAGGAGTTGGAGGAATAAGCGCGTGAAGTTTATCGACAAACCAAGCCAGCTCTTGAAGCAATTTCTCCGACTTTCGTTTGCCAGAGAATGCCCATGTCATCTTAACCAACGTTGACGAATTTTTATGATGCTTTTCCGTGCGTCCTCGGGGATGTTCGAAAGTAGGTGTCTGCCTGGCGATGCTGGTCGTAGAAAGTGAACCCTCTCGTCGTAGAAGAAAAGGGATCAATGCCCGTCTCGGTAAATGTCGTTTCCGAATAGTCTCGGAGGACTCAAAGAAGTGGATAGCCCACGTTAAAAGTTCATGAACCCCTTGCCGGATTACCGGATTGTGTAGAAGCTCATGTCGTCGTAGCGAGAATTCGGCGAGTCCCACTGCCTGACCCCACAGGAAGAGTCTTAATCGCTCGGTTTCGACCTTGGTAAGAAATAGTTGATAATCTTCGCCGTAGGATCTGGCGGCTGATATGCGATCGAGCACTTCTAGGCTTGTTGTAAGTAGCCCCGTCAGACCTATCGTGAGTCCAACAGGCTCCATAGCTGGCTACAGTTGAGTTAGTACCTAAACCAACTGGAAGTTTTCGCTCGTACTCACTGGTATGTGGCTTTCGAAGCGGCCTCTGCGTGTGCACTTCTCTGAGTAGCTGAGGACTGCTCTCCACCGCGAGTTCGAACGTTGAAAATTGTTTAGATGGATGGTCAGTGGTTCTGTGTTTGCGCTGCTGTTGGAAACCGCTATGCTGTTTGGTGTATCGCAGGTGAAGGAGGCCAGCAGGCAGAAGGGAGTGCGAACAGAGCAGTAGAACATGCACAACGTTGCTCAGCCCCTGCAACAGGCTAGCAAGTATGCCGATCACTCGACCTCGTGCAACTGTGCCGCTTCCATTCTACGTACACACTTATGCAGACATATTGACACCTCGTGTGTGATGGTCTTTTAGATCTTCCCACGGGTATACACACGGAAGGCTGATACGAAGTCTTTCTTCTGAATATGCTCCTTTCTTCATCGAAAGTAGCAGTGCTGGGTCGTCTTGTACTACGTGCTCGTCAGTTGTATTTTCGGAGTTGCAGTTATGTATATGCCAAGAACGGCAAGAAGTTTCCTGAGCCGGCATTGTTGCAATATGGTATATTACCGTTCCAGCGGGTGAGCAATGAAAAGCAGGGGTCGATGTTTTGCCATGCATCAAATTGTGTCGTAGGTAGACATTCCGGGAGTATCCGGAGATGTGTGCGGTATCATAGATCATCACTAGCTTGACCAATTGTTCCTCGTGTTGGGAAGACCGCTCTCATCCAACGCTTCCTCCAACTGCATCGGCCCAAACACAATGAATGAGTACTGACAATCACTATGTGTGTTCTTATTTCACTTTTCTCGCTTGATGATCCTAAAGAACTAACTTTTATGCAGCAAAGATTTGATTCAAGCATTCATTCTCTCGTTAAATATAAGACTGGAGATCAGAAACAGGTAGATAAGAGTCGAATTATGGATAACCACACAAGTATGGCTGCTGTGTGCAGTACTTGTCCAGTTGAGATCATGCCGCACGAGAGTTAAGAGGGTCCTGCGTCTCATGCAGGTTGCACTCACAGTCTACAGCACATGGAGGAGTCCGGCCCGCTTAACTGGAACCTAGTTACGTGAAAATACATGTACAAACTAAAGTCTTGAACATAATCGTAATCATATCTGTAGAAATGAAACGCGCGATAACCCGGAATATCAGATATTCAATGAAAATAGTAAGTTACACCGTGGAAACGTATTAAACTAAAATAAACAGATGTATGAAGATTATCAGAAACATGATGAAAATAATCAGTAAATCAATCGCTGTATGACTAAAGCCATGACCATGCGTCATACCTAGCATCATGTAGGGCAAGTACTTGTAAATATACCCAAGAGAATACCGAAAACCGATATAGGATTGCAATCTCGTAAACCTACACTCATAGAAACACCGCGTCGCCAGGCGGACAACAAGCGATGAGATCGACAACCAGCCGCTCGTCACTGCGGAATGAGCCTCAGCGGCAAAAGTCCGATCTATGTAGCGTTTCATGATGCTACAAAGCAATTCTATTTATATACCCAAGCAAAAACATCTCCGTTTATGCAAACCCGAATTTCCAAAGCTAATAGAAGCTCTAATCCTTGCCAAGTGCACGAACGTAGACATCACAATCTCAGCGAGGTAATATGATATAACAACCATGCTCCGTTTCTGCTTGTTCGTTCTTCATATCACAACCCAATCGCATCTCCTACCAAAATGGTTTCTTGGGGACCTAACCGCCTTGACTGCTTCTACCTCGGCGCCGACAGTTCTCTGTATCAACGATGGTGGGACGGCTCTAGGTGGAACCGGTTGAGCCACGGCGGAACCTTGCTGTATGAGCCCGTTTCGATTTCCCGCAATCCCAACACAATCGATATCTTCGTCGTCGGCACGAACCACGCCTTGTACATCAAATCCTATGATAGTTCCAGTTGGAGTGATTTCAAGAACCTTGGTGGCACTGATGTTGCCCCGCCTGCTGTTAGCTCTAGGCAGCAGGATGAGCTCGATGTTTGCGTCATTGGTCTTGATCATGCGATGTATTAGCCAGAATCGAGTTACCACGCAACCACTAACGCAGCGCACAGGTACCACAAGAATATGACTGGCAATATCTGGTACGACCGCGCCGTCCTTTGCATCGGGCCGCACCTCGACTTCGTCAGCTCAGTACAATGAAAATGGTAACGTATTTTATAGGTCTGAGTTCAGCTGCTGGGCGGATCATTCCAGCGCCTGAAACCCAGTGCTGTATCATGTAAAGCCGACCGCAATGAAGTCTTCGCCATTGGCCTCAATGATTTGGCACTCTACTCCAAGCGTTATCACATTGGTTGGAAAGAGTGGCGCAACCACGGCGGGATTTGTGCTAGCGCTCCCAAAGCAACATCATGAGGCAGTAACCGTATTGATGTTTTTCTGATCGGAACCCATTCCGGTCTTTGGCAGCTGTTTTCTAATGATACTGGTGGGGACTGGGAAAGCTGGAGCGGAAGAGGCGGGAAGTGGTTAGCTACTCCAGAAGTGATTGGCTGGGGAGGTGGGCGGTATGATGTCTTTCTCCTAAACATCGATTCAAAGCTATTTCATTACCTGTACGATGGGTCTTGGTCTGATTTTGTTGATCTTGGTGGTATATTTGTTAAAGCTCCTAAAGCGGTTTCTTGGACAAAGAACAGGTTGGATGTTTTTATTACCGGGACCAATGGGACGCTGTACCACAAGTGGAGCTCTGGTGACGGTACATAGGTTCCGAGCGAGTATGAGTGTGTTGGAGGTACTAGCTTTACGGCGGTTGGGTGACGGGTGAATTGTTTGGATATTATGCTTTAAGGAATTTCTGAATCATTTGATTACAGTTCTGTTCACTACTAAATGTATGGTATTCATAGGTACAGTGTAACGGGATACACCATTGGTATGAGACCATGTGAGTGGATTTGTGTACGTGTGATACCGGGAACTTCTTGCAAAATGTAGCACGTTAAAAATAAGTTGTAGACAAAGTCCGATGACCTAGCTAACGGCAAAAATATACGTCCTGTATAGAGTTAGAGTTGGAGTGATCGCCGGTGTTCACTTTAGAGGCTGATGGAGTGGCGATCGTAATGACTGTTACTTTGATTGGTTGATTGACTTATTGATTGATCTTTCTCGAGGCCCCAAGGCCCATATATGCACAATCAAAGGCAAGAACTTCTTCCACTCTTTCATGAGCTGATAGACGCTGGCTTCAAGATGTTCCTAACCAATATGCCACATCCTGAAGATGTTCGGCTGTCTTTCGCCAATGCAATCCAGCTTGATGTTATTCCCGATGAGGAAGACCTCCGGCACTACGTGCATGATAGACTTGTCAACAATATCGCAACAAAACGACTGATTGATAGGTCTAGCACTCTTGACGTGGAAGACATAGTTGGTTCTCTAGTTGATAGTACAGAAGGAGTGTATGACAGCCCTCAGCAAGCTCCTCCTGTGCCCCCATCCATGAGATTTCTAATCTGTCTGTAGGTTTTTGCTTGCGCATTTATATGCCATATATATTTGTAAGCAAGCGACGGCGCATGACATCTTGCAAGAGCTCCAAGCGATCAGGCAGACAAGGCAGGCATCGCACACTGAAGATCAGTTAGATCAGGTGTATGAAAGAACGATTGAAACAATCCGCCGTGCACCGAAACGGACAGCCGAGCGTGCCCTCAGAGTACTTTCTTGGCTTTGCAACGCTAGGAGAGCATTAAATATTGAGGAATTGAGAGTTGCAGTTTCCATCGAGGAGCATCAGAATGATCTCGATGTGGAGAACTTACCCACTACCGAGAAGCTGGCTGACATCTGTGCCGGCCTCATCAACATCAAAGAAGGCACTTACGCGGTCCGCCTTGTTCATTATACTGCAAAGGAGTATCTCGAACGAAATTCGGTAGTACCAGAACACTTGCAAGGGGGTTATCATGCAAGGTTCTGTGCCACATATCTTGCTTTCGACGAATTCAAGAAAGGCGCCTGCAAGTCTCAAGAAACCTTTGAAGATCGAATTAGCCATAACGCATTTCTGAACAACGCGGCGGGTAACCTATCATATCATATCAAGGGCAACAATGAGGTTTCCACGGCAGAAACGGTGGCAAGATTAATTAAACACTCTACCAGTCTGTCTTCATACCTCCAAGCAAGGAAGTGCCACAATGTCAGGGGTTCATTACCCTATCGCTGGAGCGATTACCCAAACGGACGCCATCCTATACACACAGCATGTGAGCTTGGGCATGTATCAATTACATGGAGCCTGATTGACCTTGATGATACCGATCTTTCGGCAGCAGACTCGGCCGGATATACACCATTGCACTTGGCAACTAACGAGGGACACGAGGCAGTAGCGTGCATCCTCATCGACCGGAAGGCCAACAAGTCGGCAGCTGACCCCGAGAACGGATGGACACCTCTATTCTTGGCCGCCAAGAATGGGCAGGAAGCGATGATGCGGATACTCATTGACGGGAAAGCTAGCGTCTCGGCCGTTGACAGGTACCAGTGGACACCTCTGCACTGGGCCGCCAAGAACGGGCACGGGGAGGTAACACGTATGCTCATCGACGCAGGTGCTGATGTCTCAACCAAAGACCCCACTGGGTGGAAGCCTCTGCTCTTAGCCGCTAAGTGCGGCCACGAGGAGGTCGCACAAATCCTCATCGACCGGGGGGCCGAAGTTTTAGCTGCCAACTCGAACGAGTCAACACCTCTACATTATGCCGCAATAAACGGACACAACGCCGTGGCGCGAATACTCATCGATGGGGGTGCCGAAGTCTCAGCTGCCACCTCGAACGCATCAACACCTCTGCATTGGGCCGCTAAGAACGGTCACGAGGCGGTGATGCGGATGCTCATCGACGGGGGCGCCAAAGTCTCAGCCGCCGACGCGGATGAGTGGACACCTCTGCTCTTTGCGACTAAATGCGGCCACGAGGCTGTGGCGCGAATACTCTTAGATGGCAGGGCCGGCGTCACGGCCACTAACCGAGATGGCAAGACACCATTGAAGATCGCTACCGAAAACAAGCATGACGCTGTGGTGCGGTTGCTTACAGATAGAGGTCTAAGTGTCAACAATCAACTCCCTCCTTGATGCAAGTACGCCGCCCTTGGCTACCCGCAGCCAATAGCTCTATAAGCTAATGCTTACAGATTCGTAAGTTCTGAAGTTTCCCTTAGCGGGATCAGGTTTTGGCTAGGTGCAGATTCGCAATTTTGTACTGCCGGTTAGTGGGTTGCTCCTTTGAGTTGGTGCAGATGGGTTGAGTGCCGGGCAATGTTTTCCGTGTGGCTATAACCTTTAAGTGAATTAATGCCATGTTTGTCTATTGTTGTTTCGGCCATGGTTGGACTACTTGTGTATTTACATTAGTATGCAGACACTCGACAGGGGTAACGGTGAGATCGCTGCATGTCATCGTCTTGTAGCTTCATCGCTTATCCGAACGATATCCTTGGGAACGCGCACGGACCTTATGTATTGTTTATACTGGTACCAGCTGTGCAATCATCGCAGTGACTTCAACTCAGCCAGAGGATATTGCCGAATGTCCTGACTCAAGGAACCTCCGTCCTGTCATTGCCCCCCAGCGCGTCCAAAAAGCGTAGAGCTCTGCGCAGGTATCTTTAGGTACCGTCGGATTTAAAGCTAGGCGATTAGTGGGGGTATAAGCGCATACGAGACTCCCGAAATCCTCACTAGCTTCCACTCAACTGCTGTACCAACACAATGCAGACATTCTCTGGCTACCGGAAGGCATAATACGAAAGTGACTCACAATATTGGATTCTATATCATGGCCAATCACTCGATGCGCTTAGACATAGTGTATTGAAGTGATGATTGTGTTATATTATACGGTAGTCTTGTGCCCATGCGTACGCACTCATCTATCGATAGACAGGGTTTGGATACAATAAGCTCCAGGGCTGAGATATATTTATGTAGTAAAGCGTGCGCACCTTGAATGGCTAGGTTGGATTCTTGGCCGTCTGTGTATTCATCCAGCCAAGTGAAAGATCTAGAGATCATAGTTCGTCACTCGACTAGACTGCTTCCTTAACTGTTACTATATGATCTGAAGGAAGTCGCCGATACTGAGATCGCCGAATTGACTCACAAGCTACGGACTCATAGTCGTAGGCTCATCCACGAGTTATCACTCGCCACCGCCACTGGTATTTGCAATCATGAGCTTCCATGGACTTCCATGCAGTTCCAGGCTCTCATGTATATAAGGACAGAGCTTCCCCTTAGACAGTAGAATAGACTTCATCCGCTTTACATTCGTAACATTAACTGTTACATATCCACTGGTGGCAAGTGACTCAGAGTGGCGAGTGACTCAAGAGTGGCGAAACATCAAAGTTTTCTCTCATGATTCTCTGTATATAAATCGTGTCTCTCTCCTTCTCTCCTACTCTTTACTGTATAACAGAGTCAACACACGGTTCTCCCCTAAGTACTATGGCAACATTAATGTTGCATGTATATATTGAGCTGACCGCTAACGGGGCTGGTAGTAAGGGGCACACTTCTCATATATAACTCGCGTCTTTCTCCTTCTCTCTTCTCTCTATGTCTAAGGCTATACAAAAACTTAAAATGCATTCGGACGACTACTGCTGCAAATTGACTCGTTTTACCCGTCTGAAAGTGTAGGTGTGGTATGCTTGAAGGGTGTCTGTATTCTTTTGCGGAGGAATCCGGGTCCGAAGGGCAATAGTGTGCAAAGGTTTACAAGTTACAGAGACCAACTCATGAGGCTGAACATGGAGCAAAGTGTGTTGTGCTGGTACTCAGGTAGAGGACAAACGGGAAAAGATGCTGGCAGCACCCCACAGGAAGCTCGAGGAAGTCGGGTCGACACAGTCAAAAGGTAAAGTTGTTGCGAGAGATCTAAAAGTTGTTGACTTCCTCATGGGAATCTAGGGGGAATCAGGATAGGAACTTCTCGGGGTGGGGGGTCAACCCGTTCCTCGATTTCTTTAACATAGAAAATTGGAATCTAATAACCATGCTAAATCCGAACCTCTATACTGTATCAGAGGCACTGCAATACTTCAGACTTAGTGGTCAATACGCGGGCTTATCTTCCGCAGATCTCCCGTCCTAGTGTTGATAAACCAGTTGATTGCAGGCCATGAGACGTGTCCTCGTGGAAAGTGGTGCTGTCAATTGAGGGTTGACGAAATGATGGTCACTAAATTGCGGAGATGTGTGGAAGGTTAACCTCCCGCTTCCTAGTAACTAGGAAGAGGTGACCATGCGATAAGTAATTTGTTGTAGTGCGCTAAACCCATCTGAAGGCACATTTATAATCGATGAGTTTGTCTTCCTGCAGCGGTCACTCACCAATCGCGGATCACGCCATAAGCCTATAACGTACTACAACAAATTTACCAAAGCACCGGTTAGTATGACTTTTGGGTCACGAGTCATCAAGCTTACTTTAATAACCAGTTGCAGTCTCTACGTACCGGGTGAGAAAATAAGAGGGAATACCCGAAGGAGGATTTGAACCACCGATATTTGCATCATAAGTTGCAATGCCTTCACCACTTGGCTATTCGGGTTATCGTTGTCCGCTCCGTGGGTGTAGTGGAGTTATGCGATCCGATTCTGGAGGCCGGTGTGCCGTTTCCGGGGATGGTAGCGAGAAAGTTACATGGAGGCACGTGTAGTGACGAAACAAATACTTTTCAGTTACCGGCGTGGTTTCAGGGCCTTACACCGTTCCGTCTGACTGGGATTCGTTACTACCCGGTATTTACTGAGACGAGGTGATTTAAAGAGAGGCGCTGATCGGGTGGGGATGGACACCATGCGACAACTATTTGCAAGCCCAGAAACAGCAGCCAAATGCAGACGCATTGGTGGCAGATGTATTATAGCGGCGTCTCGTTCCGGCTACTGTTGCAGCTCACCCAGCATGCCCGGTTCCGGAAGCAGCAGAGTTGGGGCTGCACTCGACTAAACTTCTCACGACTCCGTCCTTGTTGCCGAGCCTCGCTACGTCGGAACGTCGGGATAGTGTGCGCTCTGCTGCCCGATTTCGAGAGCACTACGCTGCCAGACGATAGATGGCTCTGGTTGTAGCTGTGTCCAATTGACTCCATCACAATTCAACCGGAACACAGTTTACTCTGTCATGACATAGAAAGGATACGAAATTTAAGCGAGAACTGCCGCCCGTCACTGCACAGTTACAGTCGGCCTCATTATTATTAGATAGCACCGCGGGATTCTCGAGTGTTTTGGATCTGCCCGGGGCTACAGTCGCTAATAGCTATGGTCGGTTACCATCATCTTCATTGCACTGTGATTTCCACTTATACCACTTCCCGTCGAAGCCGATATCAGGACCGTCGTTTACACCACTGTATAATGTCGCTCCGCGTCAGAATCACCCACTCACACACTGCAGCACGAGGCTTGATTAATTGACTGAATCAGGACGCTGCGAACCACAACATCAAACAATCTTTTTGAAATTCAGTCCTAAATCATCTCAACCTCGGACCTAGTCTATTCAAACGAGTGATCTCAGAGGCACACTTTGAACAGGTGAGAACCTGTAGTGCAGCAGTTCTGCTCCGACACTGTTTAGTCTTCCAGACTTCACCGTATAGACTACTTCACTTACCGAATCGCGACTAGTCCGAATCGTTGAGGCCACTGTTCACAATCAGAGCGGCAGCGACTGTCATATGTTCAGATATTCTTTCGCCACCAATAATAAACAAGGAAGATAACAAATAGACGACCGAGGGTAAATTGCGGGGGGCAGTGCACTAATAGCATATCGGGTCCAGAGATTGTTAACTCACTCGACGCTCGCCACTCTAAATTATGGCGGAGTAGGTCCTTATCGGCCTCCGTAGTTTTTAATCGAATACCACCGATTATGGAGGCGCATAAGGACCACCCCGCTATAATTCGGAGGGGTAAGCATCGAGTGGGCGCTTAGCGGGTTAACAATCTCTCAGGCCATGAGTTAACAATTTCTCAAGCTAGAGTTAACAATATGTCAGGCCACCGTAACTACAGTTAACAACAGCACTGGTCGTTAACCATACCGCAGGCCACCGTAACAGTAGTTAACAGCCATGAAAGTATGACTTCACAATACGAGAAATGCAGTTAACAATTCCCTGAACCACCACATTATTTCCACCACTACCAAGAAGAATAGTTCTCGTTTTTCTATCTACAATCTATATACAATAATGCTTTCCACTGAACACAATGATTTATAGTTACAGTTGACTCAAATAGTATACACGAGTTTTCCTCTGAACACAATGATTTATATTTACAGTTGACTCAAATAGTATACACGATTCCTTACTCTTTTTTGAAATACCCTTTATACCATCCAGTCGCGAATGTTTTGAATATGAAGTTGCCATAATATGTGATTGAGTACGCTGTAATCTTGTATTGAGTTCTTTTGTGGGTTGGTTTTCTGTTTTCGATACAGCTAGAATCAGTTTTCTGTGTTCTGGTGATTGCTGAGATAGTGGACGTATTGAAGAACACGACAAATCCCTTCTCCGAGTTAATCACTAAACAAAGCAGATATTATTAGCTTTTAGAATATACAAGTTGTGAATTTATATCCTACCTTTTGTAGTAGGGTTTTAAATAGATAATCCAACTCACCGGGAGGTGAACTCAATGGAGGTAAACTCAACTCTGGTGATACACTTCCCACAACCTCACAATTCTCTGTAGTAATTGAAATATCTGACATGAAAAAGTCCGGTGGCCTCCGTACTGGTTAATGGCTCCAGCAGTTGTTAACCAGGGTTACGGTGGCTTGAGAAATTGTTAAATTGTGGCCTGAGAGATTGTTAACTCGCCTACTCGACGATCGCCACTCTGAATTATGGCGGGGTGGTCCTTATGGGCCGCCGTACACCGATTGATGTGTTACAATCGCGAACTCCCTAGAGCGGGTGTGATTTTCTTACCGACATACGTATCATTACGGCGCGGCAAATGTCTTACCCATCAACAGCGCTGCTTGATGTTGGAAGAAAACAAATCTCAGACAGTAAGCGCAACGTAGTCGGTATGGTGTGCATTGGCTGGGATGTGGAGAGCTTTTTCTCTTAACTTCGGCCAAACTCAATAGGTCGTGCATGGCTACCTCAAGCGCACGACTGGCATTGTCGGCCACTCGGGTGTTGGCGGGCGACAACAAGTTTATCGATTGTTTGGTGAATTGTGCTTTCTACACGCTGTTAATTTTAGTTTGCCTGCTAAGGTAGAGGTACAATTTATTAGAATCGCGAGCACATACATATCGCAGGCAACAAACACTAGTTCTGAAAGCATATCACCGTCGTGGAAACTTCGACATGTACTTAGTGATACCAAATTCTAGCGATAGTTAATTGTCAAATTGTCAAATTGTCAAATTGGATGGAAAACGCCCACTCTCTTAGCCACGTTTTACACTGGAGGTATGTACCATAGAAGTTGATCTCTGAATAACATTTACATGCGCAGCATGGGCATTCGCTATCGCCAACTACTTTTTTCGTCTTCCTCGATGGACGCTCAGTGGGTGGAAATACAGACGCTGCAATTTCTCAGTCATGTCTCTGCCATCTCTACCACATTCATGTGTGGTTTCAGCTCTTCTCTCATCGCATCACTCGGCATTGCCTTCACTCAGCGCATCTGGCATCTGTTTCACATCAAGCCTTTGACCGCTTCAACGATTTGACTTGTTGTACACTATTCTCCGCAGCCCCATTAACTGTACATATGTAGAAGTGATCTGAAGTGCAAAGCTCGAATACGCCTTTGCGCTACTATACTGGTGTATTCCGCTTACAACCTCATTTCCGCCTACTGCCCTGCTTGTGGTATTCCAGTGTGATGTCAACTCACGGCCGTTCGAAGGACCTACGTTTGATCCTACTACACTTCATCGACTTCGCCGCGATAAAAACTACTCTAAGAGTGTCTTTGTCAACTTGACCAATCAAGCTTTGTGTTCCATCTCCTATGACGGCAGTTATATGTGCGTCCCGTCGGATCCTCGCCTGAACAAACAGATCGCGCATGTTTACAGTTAACCGCTCTCAGAAATCATACGTCTCATCGAGCAGTCGTTCATTCGCGTCAGTTATCACCTTGCCGCTATCCGCGGAGTGCAGACAGAATTGCTCATATTCACTAACTTTCCCAGGCCCAGCCTTCAAATGCGATCACATTTCCACTCCCAAAACTGAAGACAATTTCAAACTCCGTGCTTTAAGACTAGGTGCATTCCAATTGACTTCGGTGTAGGGTGCAGAAAATGTGGCGCCGAGAATATCGGCTTTATGGTGGCGTTTTATACAAGCAAGAGGAATTCCGCAAGATGAATTCCGATCTATACATAGCGGACTATAACGTCAACGTGACGTACGACCTCGGCTTGCAACGGATTGACGCCGTCGTGAAGATACAATCGATGATAAAAGCATCTGTACTGATAAGGGATTTTCTAATCTGAGCAAATGAGAACGCTTCCCCTCAAGATATCGGAGGATTTCACCAACACCGACCTCCTTCTCCATCAACTCCGCGCCGTCAGGGGTACAACTATCCAATCTCTACTTAGTCAGGTCTCCAGTTCGATTCCGCATTCAAATATGCGATGCTACACTAGCTAGTTGACAATTGGTATCAGAAACTGATCGCAAGACTGTTAATGACACGATGGTGCTTGAGACGCAGTGGGCGATTCCCCAAACCATCCCTCGGGCACATGGAGATCAAATCAAAACTCCGACACTTCCCGTATCTCTGAATGTTGACATCCTCGAAGGCATGACGATAAATGCCACTCTCTCTTCTGGCGCTGGGCAACTGGTCCTCCAAGGTTCACGCCAAAGTAATTACCTACGACACCGTGTACAGCCTCGACAAGAATAGTTATATCATCATTCCCTGCTCGCTCTCTCGTGCTCTGTCGCTCATGTTCATATAAATTGGTGCTGCAGCATTGGTGAGTAACGGGGTGGCCGCAGAGAACGGCAGTTTTCTTCAGGCGGCAAGTACGACGACAGGAAACGAGACGCTAGAGCAGGCAGCTGCAGGAGGATGCTTAGGTGGGGCTGATAATTTCAGTACGGGATTGAAGGAACTAGTACTGCAGTATGAATAATTAAAAGGTAGTGTGGTGTGGAGAGTTGGGTTCGGACCACCCGACAAGATACGAGGGCTAGTGAACGGAGAACAGTATGGGTTTCAAGTTCAAATGTCAGAGGAACCCAGAATGAAAAGAGCGTTGTTGGTTTTACGAAATTGGAAAGGTGCGATCCTAGTGGTTACAGGAATGTGCAATTGGATGTAGCTATCATAGAGACACTGATTTACTGTTGATTTTTCGCGTTGCGAACCTGCACACAAGATGCGATTACATAGTAACATTACTCCATCTCAAGTCCTCATCCGTCGCCTACAGCCGGCGTGTCCCATCTACTGTAAGGAATGGCGTTTGAGTACCTCTTGAGAGATTACTCTCTACTTTATAATTTAAACCTTTATGGAATACTGATATTATTGATCTGAAGACACTCAGTGAAGGCAGCGGTTCGAACTAGCCCTCGTTCTGAGGGTGAACCGGTTCTGCCGTGCGGTTTGCAAGAGAAATGGTTCTGGATCACATCCCAGCTAACCTAGGTCAAACCAGCTCCATGCCCCAGCCAAGGCTTGGTCAATTATACGTCCCCTCACATGGGTTCGATATAGACATAGAGTGTGGTACTCATACTCTACCGACATGCCTGTGATTATAAAATGATTTGTCATGGATGCGGAACAGCTTCTACACTAGCCCCCGTGCCACTTGAAGGAGGATCGTACCCAGTATATGTCACAAGGAATGAAACCAGTTCAAACCAGTGCCGGACCAGCTGCGCCAGCAAAGTGATCCAGTCCCAAGTAGTGCGGTTCATACCCCCGAACCGCTATTGAACAGCACCACGAGTTGCTAATATGAACACCAACACGACTTAGAAACCGGTCGAGAATCCCCGACCGGGCATCCCAATCATCACTTCAATATCTCGGAATTTATTGGCTACTATTGCACTGGATCCTTGGAATATATTTGCCTATCCATGGCTGGCTTTGTTTAAGTTAGTTACTAAACGGGGTATGATCAAGTGCTAGCCTTATTAACTACAACGTCGCTCTCATACTTGGAGAAGCATTCCGAATGCTATCCCCTGGATTGTAACTTTGGCATTCCTGGCCTGTTTGGGTATGGCAACTGACTCCCTGCCTACAGCTATTTTGTGACACAACCACAACTCTGGGGGGGTTGGCCTGGGAGTATTGTAAATTTAACTTTCTTATATCTGAAGATGATTTTAGCAAAAATGCAGGACTGTACATGAATGGGATGCTGGTAAAAAAAAGGAAGTTTTTATTGCTGTGGCCCCTCATCAGATGAGGAGCCAGACTGATCATTGCCATCGGAGGAGCTCTGGGCGCAGTTGATCGTTTGGGAGGAGCTCACCACGGTTTATCATTGGATTCTGTTTGTTTTCTTTGTGGTTTAGACTTGCGGTCATAATACCACCCTGGTGGAGTATTAGGCCAACTTTGAGTGCAGTTATCATGTGGAGCTGAGTTAGAGTTGAGCGGAGGAACCAGTTACTCTACTTCTTGTGTACGTGCCAAATAGATGAATAGACAAGTCAATCTGTGTATCACCAATTTGGCAGCCGCACCGTAAGTCGATGTATGCTTCCCTCTACGCTAGGATTGCTCTACTAGTTATGATAGACAAGGTTGATGTGATTCTATTTAACAATTGGGACACGGCACGGATAAGAGGATTGGAATTAGGCATGTCTGGAAAAGGTGAAAGTAGAAGAGAGATTGATGGCATTACGGAGTGTCACACAATGGAGGCTTGCATATTTGTTTCATATCGCAACTGTCACGAGGAGATATGATTCCTGCAACGGCAAATCTTTAGGAAAGGGAGATCATATTGTAGATGATGTTCTGGTTAAGTTTGGAAATCTGGGCTCTTGCATATATTTTGGGTCGTCTCACTGTACCGCAGTTTATACTGATACTTTTGTCCCCATATTATGTTGCTAAAGTACTTAGTGGAGAACCGTGTGTTGAGTCGATGATACAGTGAAGAGAAGGAGAGAAGGAGAAAGACCCGATTTATGTAGAGAGGATTATGAGAGAAAACTTTGATGCTTTGCCACTCGCCACTCTTAGTCACTTGCCACAGGATATGTAACATACTACGAGGGCCGCAGTCGAGTGATACATGACCAATCCAGCGACCTGATACTCCAATATCTCCACCTACACAATATGGGGAACTGAAAAAAGGCTTCAGCATATTTTTAAGGCATAGTCTAACTGATTGATTATAAGTACGGATATGGCGAGACCGGAAGGCTGATTATATCGATGATTGAATGCGCCCAGCTAAGCCTGGCTGCATCCATGACGTGGGTTGCCGTTTGTAGGCTGGCGCTCTTAGTCCATAGAGTTCTCACAATAGACAGAATTCACGCGTACATCGACATACGAAATCGTCCTCTCCGTACGATACCTTACGCATGCAAACACTTCCCAACAACCAAATGAATAATCCAACCCAATTAGTTAAGGGGTGAAAATTTATTAGAATTAGAATGCTTGTACATAAGTTTGAAATACTTTCGGCAAAGAGTAAGACACGATGTGTATGCGGATATATAGTACTTTTTGCCGTTATATATAAATGGTATTGAGGGTATTGGTATAGGCCTGATCGAATTGCCCTAGCGACTGCCATCATTGGTCTATCTCCCTCCAAGCCAAGCAGCTCCTGCTGTAAGCGTACATGATGGAACAAGCACTTAAAGCACCATGTCGGAATATCCAACTCCCTCAATCTATCAGTGTTTATCCATAGTCACCTCAACGCAAGTGCATACACGTGAAACATCGACTGCCCCTTGGTAAAGAGCGGAAGTGATAAAGCCCATGCAGGCGCCATTTACTCCAGACTGCAACCCACCAAAAAGAATTCGGGAAGGAAGGAAATAGAAACAAAAAACTTAAAAACATATAGGAAACAGAAGGAACAAAATGAAGAAAGGAAATAGACGCCCCCATTAGACCATATGAGAACAAGTACCTAGTGTCGCCATCGATGCCTGCGTTCCTGCTGCACGTACATCCCTATCTTGTTCATCCAACCCTTCTATGTAGTGCAGCGAGTGGCTTAAATATCTTACCGCCGGTTTGCATTGGTTCTCTGCCGCTTGACTTGGTTACCGGCAGGAGTAAGGCTCTGCTGCTGGGGATGGTGGGCGCGCGCGTATCTTGGGCACTGGTGGGACTTATGGTCTCCAGAGCCGCACCGACCGCATTTTCCACTGGACTTCCGCCTTTCAAAAACCTCCGCGGAAACCCAGGGTGCTGGCGGTAGACCCGATGAGGGTGAACCACCACTCTTACCAGTCTGCATTGTCGGTTTGGAGGTTGACGGCATATAGTTGCGTTTATTATTGCCTTTTTGTGTTTCATTCAATTGTTCCGCCGATCCTTGATTTTCCCACCCCGTCAGGGGCTCAACATCTGCCGCTATATCGAACATCTCGTCAATACTCTTGAATCGCCCGTTATTGCCCGTAACGAAGATTTTAGCGCGCTCCTTGATATCTTCGCGCAATCCCACCCATGCCAGATCGTACAGAATACGTGAATCCGCTGCCACCACCCCGGACCCAATCCATCCAGCTTCACTCCATTTTGCACGTATGCGTAATGCGTATGCGCCTACTGTCTCATCCTCGCATTGCATGCACTCTTGTATGGCACGTTGAGCAGCGTGGAGCTCGCTCTCGTTGTCGCCGTACATCCTCAATATCTCCTTCTCGAAAAGACTGAAGTCGTGCAAGCACTGGTGATTGCCGCTGAATAGACTAATTCCCCAGCGCACCGGATCCGTCATCTTGGTTTGGCGTTGGGCCGGGTCCGAATGGCTTCCCCACTTGCCGAGGAACTGCAGCGCGTACATTACGTGGTCGGGTCCTCCGCGGGGAAAAATGTGCGCGTGCGATCGGAAGTTGCTCCGCAGATCGTCGAGGAACCAGTCCAGTTCTCTCACCCCACCGCAGTAATGCGCCGGGTTGACCATGTTGTTGGTAGGGTTGTCGGTTCTCTGCGTTGGTGATGTCCGCCCGCTTGATGATCGCTCCATGAGCAGCTTCAACACCTGCGTTTGTTGCCTCATGATGTCAAACAGGTCGTCGTCGGTGAGCTGGGACTGTTTTCGGTCGTCGCCGTCGTTCCCAGATGCACCTGAACCGCCGTCAACGCGTCCAGGGGCACTGTCACCCTCCGGAGCCCCCCATCTAGAGTCTTCTACCGTCGCTTCCTGCTTAATTCGATCTGTTGGTAGCATGTCTTCGGCTTCTCGGTTCTCGGTAAGCGGCTAAACTCAGTGAATGCGCTGCGCTGATATCGTAGGTTGTAGTGTTTCTTGACGCGCGGTGGTTAAATTGAGCGATCTTGGAATAACCGAAGAGCGATGGTGCTACTCTCGAGTATCAGCGAGACTCCAGTGCGGCTCAATAATTCTGCGCTAAACCTATTTTAGATATTTCTCACGTGTCATTGCTCGCTTGTTCGCTCGATCGGTTTGTTGAGAACTGTCTTTCGACTATAAGGCAAGTATGTACCGAAAATGGTAAGTATGTACCGAGGTGGTGTGAAAATTCGACACTTGAACGGGGTAAATGAGTATGCAGCCAATTTCTAGTATGCTTGAAGTGCTAGGTCGTGGGCGGAATTATGTACATAACCACTGGCCTCGAATCAGGCTCTAGCACGTTCCATTAAACGTATATAGACGTAGGCGTCATCGATATGCAGTCACCACGAAGCATTCTCATTGGTGCAAACTTCCTTCTGCTGTGGCTGATGTCAGCTGGCAAGCCATTATGTCTCACCACAGCATTTATGTTGTGGGACACTTCCACAGCCGCATCTCTGCAATGTCAATCGCCAAGAGCCACAACTCCATCTCCATTACCTAATGCTGATGATTGTAAAAGCCCATGAACACAGTAGCTGTTGCATTTTGCTTGCATTACACTGTGAACATCAAGGTGTGTAAACATTTCTGCAATCTGTTTCAATTACATTACATTTCCATATACTCAAAATATATTTTCTTACTCCTCCAATAATGTTTCAATTTTGACTATAACAGCTCCACACATGTTGATACTACCAGACAAGTATTATGCATTATCATAATTATTGTCTATAGTAGTGTCGAGATTGTGTACTATCGTGCTTCAATATAAGAACTGTATTAATACCTCTCCAGAATAGCAACTACAGCACTATTCTCTAATACTGTTATTTACAATGGATATACCTAGTATGTCTACTATTTTATGCTTCGTTGCCTTGCATTTCATCTAAGATAATCCCAGGGGTATGGCTACTTCTATCAAAGTATTCTTGAACTGCTACCATATGCTGATAGTTATACAGTACTATATGTATAGATATACCGTACTATACTATACATTCCAGGCCCTGGTCAGTTCTGCTTAAGCAATGCACTGTACTTGGATGACATATTTGGATTAATGTCATGTACATCAGCAAAAAACATTTCCGTCTGGGCGGAATGGCTGCATCAAAGTGGACGCGCTCCATCAGAGCCATCTGAGATACCCCGTTGGCTGATTACTCTGCCTGGCATCAATACTATGCGTTGCGTTGCATATTGCCCTCGGAGCGCAGTTTTGCTGTTTCTTTTAACTTTATCAATCCCCTATTTTAAATGAGCAATCTGGAGTTGTGGCCAAATGTCACCATACATCGGAATTGGTCCATTGGGTACACCCTTACATTGGGAGTGTAATGCAATGGGTGACGCTGCGAAAATCTCTCCTCGCATTGCTTCTACCTGCGCACAAAATGCAATTCTCTCTTTACTAATTACACACATCATTCCAAGTCGCCAGATCTATATGGCTATTGGCAATCCATCGCTTGTTCCTTCCGTCTCCTGACTTACTACTAGTAGCTATCTCTGCAATTACATGCGCGCAGCCAACAATGTTTCCCACACTGAACACTTGCAATGCAATGGCTGCCGGTGCATTTCTCAGTTGGACAAATTTGGAGACGTGATCCAAGTAACCCGAGTATTCATGCATTGTGGTTAGTGCAAGGGCTAACCAGAACTCAATGAAAGCTACATCCTCGTTTAGGAAATTGATTTTGAATAGTCGTTGCAGTTGCCACGGGAGACACCCATTCAATGCGCCATATGACCACCCCAGGCATTGCTTTACCCACACCCAGTTGTTCCATCGATCTCCTATGCGCCAGCTCTGGCTTCCAGTATATCAACACATCTGAGATATCCGTTCACCATCTAAATCCTCAACTTTAACCTTAATACCATGGTAAATACAGAGCTCCATTGCATGCAGTTGTTCATCCGATATATATGTCTTCCTACCACTCCAATTCTTGATACACTGCCCTGTACCACTGTAAATTACCATGCGGTACGTTGCATCTGGTGTATTGTCGAGGAATGCTCTGAAGTCTTTGATCATAGAGTCAGCATGCTTTCCATCACGGTGGTTTTGGGGTCCCATGGATTCGGACATCAGATATGACTGGGAGCTCAGGGTGCAGCCAGATCATCGCTGGAAGGGAGGACTTTGCATGCGGCAGCTCTGCTCTCCCTACGCTGTGCGAGGGCTTCGAGATTGAGCTCTCCAATTTCAAAGTAGAGAATGCCATTCTGAAAGGTAATTCCTTGCGGCAGGTAGTTGAGATTGTGATTGGAGGCGTTCCAACCGTCCTTGAGGTATGTTTCATTTGAATTGCCACGTCGCTTGGCAGAATACTGTTGCAACTTTCCGTAGTGACGAATCTGTTTGACCCAATGGGACATCAAGTGGATCCTTGGAATGTTGAAGTCGGCATCTCGCACCTTCCAAACATCTATCCCGTGGATGATATAATCCCGCCAGGTCTTTACTTTATGCCGTTTCTTGGATGGCATCCAAGTTTGGGCATTTATTTCCTCGTCTACTTTCCACTTCTTCACAAGTTCCGTTCTCATGGCATTGGGTTTGGGCTTCGCCTCTTGGCCGGCTCGCCCAAGTAAGATAACGTTTTTGTAGGTGTGAAAACGACGCAAGGCGTCCTCTATGTAGCTAAATGTTGCAACATTGTGAGAATTATCTTGAGCATACATGTAGAATTCTAGCAATGCCCATTTGCACCCAATAGTGCGAGTGATTATGGGACGCTGAGCCAGGTTTCCGTCTTGTAGAGACTGGGTTACAACTCCAAGGAGGTACCGGCTCATTTGCTTCATCTCCTTTCGAATCCACTGAGAGACTTCCCCTTATGACATACTTCCTGGTGTAAGGTCTTGGTAAGCAGGCACAGATAACCAGATCGCATTGTACTTGTCGAGCCGTTCGTGCGTCTTCATTTAGCGGAAAATCCACTTATGGAGGTGGTCAAGCATGCCAATCTGCATTGTATAGAGGAGGTTGGGCTTCAGGAGGTCGCTCAGGATACAGAGAATGTGTCGAAACACACTGAATCCTAGGTGAACATGGAGTGATGAGAGTTCGGCATCAGCAGCATTGGTGTTGCCATCGCTGAGGGTGCTATGTAGGTTGTGATCCCACCGGGAGTGTTGCTTGTCAGGAGGGACATAATCTTCAAGTGTGATCTTTGAACACTGGCACCAGAAACAGACACGCCGCTCGAGATGATGTGGGTTGCTCTACTCTGGGCAATCTGCAAGCCATCCTGCTAAAACTGGCTTGCAATGCCTGAAGATGCCATCTGCACAGAGATTATTGTAATACCCGCTCCCGGCACTGGGATTTTGTTTGATGGTGAGAGGCTGGAGTACACACTGGAGTACTTCATTCAGCACCTCTTGGTTTGTTTGCCTTTGCTCATCCAGCCGCTTCTGAGGAATATTGCGGTTCCTGATCGGAATCGGCAGGAGAGTGACCGTCACGATGCTGTGCGTTGAGGTCATCTGGCAGATCTTCGAAGATAGATTGCCAATTGTCATATATACAGGCCACTGCGTCTTGTCGCCTGGAACATTCTAGTGATGTGTTCCGTCACACATGAAGATGAAGGGAACTAATGAATCCCCCACTCTGAGCATTGCCGTAACATCGATTAGCACGTTACAATCCTTAGGGATCTGTTTTTCCCTGTGTCTCCAACGACCAGTCCGTAGCGTGCATTTTGGTATAGAGGCACTTCAGTGGCATATTGCTGTTAAAGCAACCCTGAGGGGCATAAATGAGATACTCAGCGTAGGCTAGCCGCCGCATCAACTATCACATACTCTTGAAGATGTCTCGACTCCAGTATTTGATAGGGCGTTGGTGATTGTCATTCCATCTTACATCCTGCACAGTGTGTAATTCCCACTCCCCGAGAGCCTGATCATCTGTCATGGTAGCAACGAAATTCTGGATGCGATCTCCAGTTTTGAAGCTTGGGAAACGCAGAGCGGTGCTTTCTTCTCTCAGCATGTTGTCATAGTACCTCTTCATGCCCGTTTTCTTGATCCCACACTGGATATATCTGTACTCTTCGCGAGTCGCAAACAGGTAGTAGGGATTGTTTTGTAGGCTTGTCCCAAGGCTACCCTGAAAGTCGCGTTCCAATGGCTCAGCAATGAAATCGCGCAGTGGAGAGTCCGCACCGGGACATGTTTCCGTCCGGAGCACAGGAGGTGGCAGTAGTTGAGACTCTGAATCTGTGATGATTTCAACATGTTCAAGATAGGGAAATGCATGCAAGTCTTCAACTGAATCTTTGCTAGTGTTGAATTCAGAACGCTAAAAGGTTTTAACGCATAGGGGCACACTGCAATGAATCAGATTCTTCTGGCGTGCAACTTGAAGGTGTTCAGGATGGTTTATTTTGATATGTTTGAGTGGCCAGCTGTCTGAGGTGAACTTCGTTCGGTATGAAAATTCGGGGCAACGGAAAGGGGACTTTTCTGGCAATATCGACAACACACGAGGAGTGGAGTATACACTGTAGACAGGGACACGTGTTGGTGATGGGCCTGAGCAGCCAGGTGTGTAAGCTCACAATACTTTCAGCTAACTTGAGAGATTCATTGGGCCTCAACATCAACAGATGGAGGTTGCTTACACACCAGGAGTTGCAAAAATGCTGCATGCGCGATGTCCCAGAATACTATCAATAAAATAAAACCAATACAAAACCGACCAATGAAATAAACCCTGAGTGATCCAAACACCTTGCGACGCGTGTAATTATCAATGCCTGAGATAAATAGATTAGAACAAAGGAAACAAACATGACAAGAACCCAACCCTAACACGAAAGCAACAATCATCGCCTCCTCTGAATAGCGAAGAATTGTTTACTCCATCTCTACCGAGCCATCAGGGCACACTTCAGGGCGCGGGACATCCGGGATAGGGACATCCGGGGGAGGAACATCTGGGTGAAGGACATCGGGGAGACTGTCCCCACCGCCAGATTCAACCAGCAGCTGCTGATCCACATCAACATCCAAGGTGGTTGCGGATGCCTCGGCTTCTCAGAGAGTTGGCACCGCCGTGCGAGGTTTCTGAAATGTTTCAGCCCACTGAGGTGATGAATCTCCAGAGTTCGTGGTCATGGGCGAGGTTCCAGGGTGTATGGCCGTGGGGCAGGCACCGGAGGTTGTGGCTCTGGGGTATGCTCGCGCAACGCCTCCCCTTGCTCAGGTAGAACGGATGGCTGATAGTCTGCCATGGTATCTACATTGTCAGCCAATATAGATACCATCTATCCCAGGCCAATCGTCCAAGGTTCTTTGCCATCATCCTCATCCTCATCCTCCTTCTTATCTTCATCCACCACATCCTCCTCCTTGTGCCCTTCCTCCTGGTCATTTTGGTGATCTTTATCGTCAACATCCCTTTCCACATCCCCATCACTGTCTAAATCAACGCCGTCCAGTGCGTCCACATCATCCTCCATGGGCATATCCTCATCAGAATTATGTTCTGAGTCATATTTGCCATCCAACTCCTTGGTTGAGTCCTTATCGTCATCTGAGGAAATTGACATGGCGGGCGATGTTTCCAGCTCTAAATATACCAGCTCTAGGTAGGCCTCCGTGTCCGAGTCTGCCTCATACATTTCCTTCTGCAAAGCAACGACACAAGGGATATCATATCGCTAGGGGTTGGTTTAACAATACCATTCCCTTTACCGTTTCCCTTCCCATTCCCCTTCCCCTTCCTTTCCCCTTTCTGTCCTCTGTCGCCTTCCCTTTCCCCTTCCCATCCATTCTTCCCTTCCCTTTCCTGGTTGATTTCTCACCGCTCTGTGTGTCCTCCTCACCCTCGCAGTTGTCAATCTAATTGCCATCGCCTGTCACACCGGGAGATCCACCCCAAGTTCTAATCAAGAAAAGTCCTTAGTGACTTCTGGACTGACAAAGAGAAGAATGATTAAAGCTTCACTCAGGATGCATATAAGGATTACACCCCAAGGAAACAAGGTAACTTTTCCGTTCTCTGCTCCCGAAAGACAGTATCGACCAATGAGGATTGTCTTCATGCTATCAATGTACTGGAGCACACGTTTCGAGAGTATCCTAATCAGAAGATCCTCGAAACTAACACACTATCGTGCTCGTCCTCAGACTCCCTTCGGACTCAAGAGTATTGGCCCAGCATCCGGCACGTATACCCAAGAATCGACTGTCCTCAAGGACAACGACTCCAAGTATCAACTTGTCTTATAAGAAACAGCAAAGTAGTTTCGCCTTAGCAGAAGTAGTAGTGCCGACTCAAGGGTATCCGTCAAACTTCCACGTTAACGGGCTGGTTGTTAGGACTCAAGAGTATCGTCTTGCTCTCTTCCCGATCAACGACTTGCTTCGACGAAGGTACTCAGAATAACCAAGTATAAAGAGTGATGGGTTTATTCGTGATATAGAACTGAAGAAGAACGTACAACTCTGGACTTCAAGGGAGAAGTATCCTCGTTGACTTCAATACAAAACTAATAGATAATACACAGGAATAAGGTCAAGGCTTAACCTCCAGGTCAAGAAGCTCATTAGGTATCCGTGGATAAATTTAAAGTAGATCGTATATCCGATAGAATGTCATCGATGTCCTTCCTCCATATAGGTATCACTGGTGGCAAGCCTGTTTCGGAGTTCTCATACATAACGGCCTTGTCATCCATGTTAGCTACCATTGATTAACGAGTTCTAACTCCCATGAGTGCTAACTGCGTCATCAAGGTAATATGCTTGTATTGCAACACTATTGCTATTGGCAATACCTCATATGAATACGAGCTTATCTAAAGCCAATTATCAATGAATAGGTTCTTGTCACCAAGCGCCAGTGAGAGTGCCCTGTCATATACCCACCGGGTACGTAACAGTTTAATGACTGTGGCAAACGACAGAACCCTTAATTTGACTACACTTAATTGGAGCCAAATGTACGGTATTCTGCAACTGAGTTGTTTTACCATATATTGAGCGGAGAGTATCCCCCGCACTCAGGACATATGAATTGTAAGTCGAATTCACCTAAGAACAAGAAGGTGTGGTCGAAATAAGGGTTGATTCGTATAAGTCCATCCGGTCGACAGGAGTCCGATATAACAATCATTGGTTAATACCTTATACCATACATGGCTCTGCATATCTCGAGATGCAATAGTGGTTCAATATTAAGGACGTCTCATCTCATGAGGAATGAATAGTGTTAGCAACGGGTCCGGGTAACCCGCCAGCAGTCCGGGTTGCGACAGGCGGTTCGGTTCGGTTCGGTTCGTTACCCGGCTAAAAACCAGACCTGCGTTGTCTTGGCGGGTTTGTTACCTGGACCGGACATAACCCCGCGGTGTTTCGGACAGGTTGTACCCGGACGGCGGGCCCATTTCACGGTTCCTTCAAATTTCCTCCCAATCTCGCACCAATGAAGTATTTGAGTTCTGATTGTATCATGACATGATCAGTACATAGATTGTGCAGTTTTAGCTGCTTTTTCGCCTCCCGCTGTCAGATTTGCGATTTGACCAATATTCGTTGAATTGCTGT
>Ga0307512_10000221_pt1 | contig 80019 bp, 71 predicted proteins | sample 14_EM_MG_FD_200267 | JGI IMG/M metagenome (GOLD analysis project Ga0307512, IMG submission 200267) | Populus trichocarpa ectomycorrhiza microbial communities from riparian zone in the Pacific Northwest, United States - 14_EM | ecosystem: Host-associated > Plants > Roots > Unclassified | place... | reverse complement strand
AAGCCTCTCGACGGCTTTTCTATCCGCCTCATCAGCGGGTTCGTCCACCACCTCACCAGAATCCACCTCATTATCCCCGTCGGCCTCGTTATCGTGCAGTAGACCTCTAACAGCCCTTGACAAACACCGGTCCATCACAGTCGGAAGCTCGAGGATGTGTGCATTGCCATCCTTGTCGACGAAGCAGTTTGGAGAGGATAACCGAGCTAAAGAAGGGCGAAAGGAACGGCCAGGTTCACACGGCGGAGAGCTTGGTGGTGTATGCATCGTGGGAGAGATTCTGTGAAGTGTGGTGAGGTCAAAAAGTGAGCAAGCCGGGGTGAGAGGTGTAGGTCCCAGTAGATGTAGCTAAGTACATAAAAAATTCGACGTCACTCGAGTGATGGCGTAGGGTTTTGTAGAACTCGGCCAGGCTACATCAGTTGTTGATGGTTACAAGCAGGAAACGGCTGAAAGTCATTGTCAATGAAGGAAAAGCGCAATCAGAGACAGCAAAAACGGATCCTGAATACCACACGCTTGAGTCATTAGACAATACTGGAAGATACTGAGAAGTAAAGCACTGTATGAATCCAAATATTACAACTCAATAACATTGCCGAGGTTGAGTTGAAGAAGTATATGTTAGTACTGACCACTACTACCTAGTGGACTCGCTCTTCCCTTCATATGTGCTTTATTCACTCATATACAGAAAATTATCCCACGCTAGAAGAGTCACGAAAAACAAAAGACCAGAACAAAAACATTAAACGACGCGTAAACAGAGGTGCCGCCGCTCCACCTGGACTCTCCCATTCCTGGCCGGAAGCCATTTCACTAGGTGTAGAGTCGAAGAACATACAGAGCTCCCATCGGTATATATAGGGATGTGGGTGGGAGGGATTTTTGAAGCTGAACGTGCTGCTTTGCCTTAACCACTGCCGCTCCGCTCCTCTTATATACCTCTTCCCTCGCTCCTGGCCTACTTACTTCCAATGATTCCACCAGTCCGGACGATCCCAGTCCGAGATAGGGCTCAGTCCAGTCCAGTCCAACAGGATGGCCGGACTGGACTGGACCGCAGACAGCTAGTCTTGGACTGGACGGGCTCAGTCTGGACTGGTTCATGCAGGTGACGGGGCGGGAAAATCCGTTTCTCACCACCACGACTACTCAGTTTGGCAGGGCGTCCGCCGATACAGGGATATCGGAGATGGACTGAGCGACGGGGAGTGTTGATAGAGCCAATGGTTCGTGACTGCTCTTTTAGACTTCACACTACTCTTCCATTCCCTACGCATCTTGGACCTTTAGACCTGTACCTAGTTATCACACCATAGCCAATACACACAGTTCTCCCCTTCACAATCGCAACAGGGAGTATATATTTGGGAGACCCCGGGGTAGATAGACATCATCTCATCAAACAACGAAATACACACTGTATCTTTCACAGCTCTTGGTCCCACGCACTCTTGCCTAGCTTTCATAGATCCACGCAATTTGTGTGGTTCCTCAAGCACTCTTGCCGAGCCTTCATAGATCCACGCAATTCACATGGTTCCTCACAGCCTGGTAGCCTATCACATCCTCTCAACCTCTTCCTATGCTCCTCGAGCCAGAACTGCTCTTCCTCACAAACATGACACCTCTTGTATGACACTATTCAGTCACTTAGTGTATGATAGACTCCCAGTGACATCGGGCTGATTCCATCCGAGTGGACTGTTCCAGTCCCAGTCCGTACCAGTCCAGTGGAAACTTTGACTAGTCCGATCCCGGTCCAACAATCTCTTGGACTGGACTGGACTAAACCTGGACTGGTGGAATCATTGCTTACTTCTCTCCCATCCTTAGGCTCTGGCGCCAAAACCTCCAGCTCGTGCTCAGGCTCTAGCCCAGGCTCAAGCTCCAAGCTGTGGCTTAAGCTCTGGCTCTAGCTCTAGCTCAAACTCTTGCTCGTTCTCGTGTTGTGGGTCTCTTGCTCCAGTGCAGGCCCGTGCTTTTGCTCAAGCTTAAACTTTAGCTCAAGCTCAAGGTTTCGGCCACCATCTTCCGTCCCTTCCTTAGGCCATAATGCTCGCCCCTGCCAGCTGATGGTCAATGAAGCTCGCCCCTATTAGCCGTCGGTCAAATCCCACCCGCCAATTCACTTCCAGTTGCCTTCAGTCAAGTTGGACCATGCTGTAATGGTGAGTATGGAACATGTACAAAAGCCTGCGGTGAATAGTTTGTTTAAGATGTTTGAAATCCCGATATGTAAAATACAAACAAGCAGGGAGTAGTATTGGAACGTACTGACACTGGAGAATGCACTCGTAGTAGTTGGCAAAAGACAGGGCACCAAGATATATTGACAAGCAGTATAAATGAGCATAGAGCAGTACTGTGCGGTAACATGAAGTATGGGAAAATTTATATTTGTTCTGGCCGAAAGGCTGAGAATAAATCGAATGAACCCAGTCAATATATTGATATTGGTCGATACATGCCAATACTGGACAGTAATGGGCACTACAAAAGCAATCAATGCGATAAACAACATATGAAGTCGGGCGTGAACGCAATGAAGGGTTAAATACGGCGCTGTACAGATTAGTACTGAGCAGCATTGAGCAGTATGAATATAAACCCAAGTACTTTCTGCGATAGACTCTGTACTTGTGCGAAATGAACTCAACACACGATCAGATACTAATGAGTACGGATGAATACAAGACGATAACAGGCGGTATACTCAAGTTGGAGAATTACAAGTGATAGACGATGGACTGTTCCGCGAAATGAACATGGCTCAGCCACAGATACAAGCTAGTACATACCCATACTAGGCAGTAAAAGTTTGTACTGAACGTCGTGAGAGTGACATTGGAATGGTGTCGAATGGAAACATATATGGCCCCATACAGGTTAGTACTGACGCATATTTGAAAATACTGACAGAACGAGAGCTAAATCGCGAGAGTTCTAAAATGCTCGGGGATAGAGATACTCTTGGCTGTCGCACCAGAAAATGATAGCCGTACAATACTAACAAATACTGATAAGTATGGCTTAGTATTGAACAGTCACAGTCTCTGCGCGGGGTCAGTGATTACAAGTTTATTACTACCTAGCGAGCGGGCAGCTGCCCGCACCTTTTAGACCATGTTCTATCGAGGCATTTACCAATGCCAAGGACCATATGAGGTCATAAAATTGCCTACCATAGGTGTCCAGGATTGCAAAAGAGATTATAGGTGCAATTTCGTGTATGAGAGAATTTGCATAATATAAGGTCTATGGCACGTGTACAGTTTGCGCTTCACTTTACACAGTTTGGTGTGATATGTGAACACCCCCGTAACGGCTCAGGTCGCCGCCGTCTGTCGGTACCGTACGGAGTAACGGTGTCTGATCAGTAAACTATCGCTAACACACACCGCGACTAGCCGGATAACCCTTAACCACGTTTATGCGAAGCTCTTAAAGTTGCCCGCAGCTAAAATTATTCCGAGCGGCTATTTGTGGTTCTGAAGACACATATGCCCCTTGAAAAATCACCGGCAACCTAACGCCTCCGGCCCGCCATTCCCGGCACCCGCACACAGCCCAACCACATGTTGCCGGTTTTGGGCTGAAACAGACTGGATTCAATCGCTCGAAGTAAACAAATGACATAAAGACTTCCGGATGTAAATGAACTTGCTTTATACACTCTTGTTCACCAACCTAAATGCTGTCTTGTCCGGTACCCAGACTGTAAAAATCATTAGCAATCTGGGCACGAGAGAAAATGCTGTCTACTTGGACCTCGGAAAATTCGGAGCATCACAGACACATCGGAATATCGCAGGAACATCCGGAATACCATGGTATAATTCCGAACATTCGGAATTGCCTTTGATACACAAACTAAATAGCTCAACTGATGCGGAAGGAATGTCCCCTCGGTATGAACATGCCCTCAGGTATCAATATCCTCGATCCGAGCAGCTATTGAATTCGACCATAAATTTGCAGCCTAAACCAGTCCAGTTCAAAGTCGGACTGGTCTATGAGAATCCTGCACCGTTGCCACTATTGTCTCCAATCAGACCTATAGTGCAGAGATAAGAAAAGCAGCTTCGCAAAATCCTATGACATACCGCGCGGTATTACGCGTTTTTGGCATCCCATATCCCGTCACGGGACGGAATGATTGATCCTGAATCCTGTCCCGTTACTATCCCATGGTTCACGCTACATTTCTTACTCCTTTAGAGGGATTGATCTCTTAACATTACACCTACACATCGCAGCGACGAGCACACCTTCAGTCCGACCGCACGGGTATGGAGAGCGCACCTAGTTTCCCCCGAAGGGAGTGACTCGTTTGCAGTCATACGATTGACTAAATGATGAGAAGGATTTGTTACTGGTGTTCAGGGACGCTTTTAGGTCAACGGCATTCATATGGGATCCTAAAAATTACCTAAAAGGGGTAGCTAAATACGACTTTAAAAATGCTAAGAAACGCTTCTGCATTGCCAAGTCAGGTAATTATCACCCGAAATCACTCGAAGGCACAACTTACTTTTTTGTTTCGAATGTGAAGCGGATGAAGTCTATTCTACTATCTAAGGAAAAGCTCTGTCTTTATATACATGAGAGCCTGGAGCTCCATGGAAGTCTATGGAAGCTCATGATTGCAAATACTAGTGGCGGTGGCGAGTGAAGACTCGTGGATGAGTCTACGGCTATGAGTCCGTAGCCTGTGAGTCAATTCGGTGATCTCAGTGTAGCGGCGACTTCCACTCAGGTCGTATAGTAATATTTTTAGAGCGACGTTTGTTCCTTACAAAATCGGATCTTTTATATTCAATGACGCCACAACAGGAAAAACAAACCCGTTGTATCATGTTGTAGAGGGCATCTCAATGAACAGTATAACAGCCATTTTAATTTTTAGACTCTTTTTGGAGAGATCCGACACTAAAAATGAGCCTCAATATGCATCGAAACTTTGTTCATTCTTGCATTCGCATGGTTTAGACTATTTTCCTTATTTTTGTTCGTAGTGTAACCCTCCTCAAAAGGATTCTCTCTGCGAGTATTCGGGGACAAATTTAACTTCCGATTAATGTAGACGACAAAAATTGAAACCGCACGTGGGGCCTTGGGTTGTGCTGGCGAATTTCTGTTGGCTGACACTCTTCCACTGTGCTTCATGAAACTTGCTTCGCAGCCATGCGTAAAATCTGGACGAACACATACCTTTTGAAGTAGGTGCAGGCTGCATAAGAGACCGAATCCTTTGCTTCTATTCGTCTGGTTCCTCGCTCTACCGGGCCTCTTGCTGCAGCATGAACCATTATGAGCCAGTGTTATGACGCTTGTTTCGTTCAATGCAGCATCTTTCAAATCCACAAACGACTTCTATTGGGCACTCTGTTGTATATTCTACTCTAGTCCGCAGCAGTATTAAACCTACATGAGCTGCGACAATGACGGATATATCAAAATAATGTGGTAGGTTAATACATTTGTAATTCAGATAGTGATAAGCTTCGCAATGGTGCACATATTCAAATCGGCAAATGGCCTACAGCTATTTTTGTGGTTAACAGTTGGTTGGAGAAAGAGTATGCCTCACGAACTAACAGAATCCGATGATATCCGGCTTTTTTGTCGTGTCGCAGAGCTCTAGATTAGTTGCTTCTATTCGTCAGCACCTCGGGCATGCAAGCTTCCATACATCCTCGATACCTCTTCATGCCTTGGGGCATATCAGAAGCTGTGATTTAAGTCATGCAGGTCTCTTACGGCGCTTAAAACCCTACGTACCGTGACAGCGAAATTTGAAAAACTCAACATCTGATAATTGCTCATCACTCGGAGCAAACGAGTTATTGTTCTGTGTATACATCCGCATGCATATATGCGCTCTCAGCTGATCATCACCAGCTGAATCCATCAGCACAACTGTGTACTTTCAGCTCAGTTGAATGTCGTACACCCATATCTGCAAGTCCTACGGAAGATCTACTCGACTAAGTACCCCATCTACTCAAATGTAACATCAGTGCGCTGGGAGGATGGGATAGTCAAGCAAGAAATCTAGAGCCTAAAAGGTTGAAGATTGTTGCGACTGCGCAGGTATTCTCAACAGCGGAAATATCGTGACTGCTACTGTAATAAGGATTCCAGCAGTTCCTTTGTAGATATTTGACCTTTGTACCGTGTCCATCTTTTGTACTGCACTTTTGGCTAACACTCTGCTGGCGTTTGCAGTAGCAATTTTTGACATCTTTTTCGAAATTTTAATCACTTGTAACCATCCGACGTCCACTCAATGGTACGAGAGAAAGAAGAAAAAAGGGATCCGAAACATGGACACCATTGGTCTGATCTTCTTGCCTGCGTCAGGACTAATCTCCGCTACACGCGAAGAAAGGCCCACGTACTTGCATTCATGGATACTCTGCAATCCTACCATCTAAGAAGCTGCTAAGTGAATCGAGATTCCTTACAATACAGTTAAGGTTTGGCGGAAACCGAACAACCGGGCAAATATATACAGAAGAGCAACTAGACCCTTGCAGAAACTCCAAGCAGCTGCGCAGATCTGTTGAACTCTAGAGGTACAAAGTTTTTATATATTTTGACTTTATTGCCTAGTAATAAGTTCTTACCGGTCTATTCCGAACACCTAGCGCACTAGTGTTATCTTCGAGTTGACAGGGTATATATGCAACAGGTTCGGTGCAACCATTGGTTTGTTGCGTGCATGGTGATTCGGTTCTTCTATGGGTTCTGTGTTAAAAGTAAGAGAGAGAAGCTTGATTGTACTATCTAAGAGGGCCACAAGGCCATATATATACGGTAGCCCATGTAGGAATGCGTACGTACTCATCTATGTATAGAACGGCTAAATATCATCTGCCCGTATCAGTAACTGCCCAGTAAGCCGCCATACGAAAGGTGAAATCTATTTATGCAAACTTCTGCTCGATCGTCCGAGCTGGCAAGCCTCAGACTGTGGCAACTGCCGCCATACCACTCTGTTCGAGTACTGTGTATTACATTAGCATATAAGCACCCCTCAAGTAACACTATCTCGGGGCAACCTTCTCCTCATAATCGTCACCACAATGACGAAATTTGCATCTATCCCGTCGAACTTCCTCCTTGTACCCTTCGCCACTATATTCCTTTGGTTCACTGCTAGTACTGCATTTCCAACAGCCACCAACACAACGATCCTTCTTCCTGAAGGCACCAGCAATTACGGCAATCCCGACATCCTATGTACTCCAGCTACTTGGGTAGATATTGCTTTATTCCTTCTCATCAACTATGGTGCACACGCCGCTACTGTCAGATCAATGCCTGGGGAAAAAATCATGGATACGATCTTCAATACGTTGATAGCATTGTGCTTCCCATATTCCGGAATCGTCAGGGGTCTTGACGCAATTGCTCGATGCGCTATCTTCGAGTGGCGTAATGAGCTGCAAATGGCAGCCCGGGCAGGGGCACTTTGCCAGGTTGTTCGGGCGCATTCGGAGGCGAATGAGCAAAACGGGGTGACGGAAGAGAACGGGACTACAGAGAAGAACGGCGCTCAAACGAACTCGATAGAGGTCCCATATGATGAGTAGGACCACTCCAAACGCTTGTTTTAGAAAAACTGCTTATCCGCTTGCTGGAAGTAGCAGGCGCTGTGAGAAGTTCCAACAACGCTCTACAAAAACTCCGAATAGGGAGAATGACGACGACCTCTGCTTGGCCAACAATGTCAAAGGACGAAATGTACATGGATGATCTTCGCTACTGTTAACCAGCAAAACCAAAAACAAAGCTCAAACGAACTCGACAGAAGTCCCATATGATAAGTAAGACTTCACCAACCGCTTATTTTTAGAATCGTTGCTTATCCGCTCTAGCAAAGCTCTGAATAGGGAGCATGATGACGTTTGCACGCTCTGCGATGTCAATACAGAACAAAGTGTACACGAATTATCTTCACTATTGTCAACCGACAATACCAAGAACGGCGATCAAACGAACTCGACTGAAATCCTAGTTCCAAGGTAGGGCTACACCGAACGCTACATTGTAGAATAGTCGCTAATCCGTCCTAGATACGCCCTGAATTGCAGGTGTGTGGACAGACCACATCCTCTACCTGCCGGCGATAAGGATATAAAACCACCGTCGTACGAACTTGCGATTCTGACCTACAACACACCCGTGTATGTCCTCAACGAAGAAACCAAAACCATTATCTCCTCATCTTACAACGCACCCAAAATAATAATCGCTTTAGTCCAAACGGTGTCTGCTTGCGTAACACTCTATCAAACCCGCGGGGATCAGATACGTCGATATGGCTATGCAGCGTATGGCCTTACCGTGCTTCCATACGCTATGATGTCTGTCGTTAACCTCATCGGGAGTCTTGTGACGCCAGACTATCCGACTCTTTATCTCGTCAGATCACGAACAATGTGCGAAGCAGAGACGTTCGGGGAAGAGTTTGATGGAGTTGTAGGGACCATCAACAATCCAAACGGAAAGCCTGACGAGAGCAGCAAGCCACGATGGTGGAACATATGGACGGCATCAATAGCTTGCATCATTTTTGTCCCGATTCCTTTCGTCCTGATTCACTGCCTAACAAATTTTGACCCCGGCAAAAGCACAGTCGCTCAGCGTTTCTGGCTTATGTCATGGTTGACTTTGGGTGTTGTTGGAGGTTTTCAGCCATTTTGCAGGACAATTGGCATCTTACTTTTCGGTTTATTCACATTCATTGTCTCACTAGGCGAAAAATTAGGAAGCAAAGACGATAACGAAATCAACAATTGGCTAGAAGCGCATTTCGGCAAGAAGAATGAAAAAGCCGAGGTAGAGAACATCCCATGGATAACCCCTTGCATCGAGTGGGTAGAGCAGGTGAATAGCAAATTAGCCGAATTCATCACCTGGCTGCTCACAAGCAACACTTTCTTCATCACTTGCATCGGGTGGTTTAACACATTTGCGCGCTGGTTACTACGGTATTGCTTCGCTCCGCTAGCCAAGATTTCGGTTCTCAATATCACCATCGGTAAATTTGTCCAGTGGCTCGGGAATATTGATAAAAAGGATAAATTTGGGAATTTTATCCATCGCGCTACATACGTAATGTTTGCTTTTCTGTCACCATTCGCTATTGGAGGATTTGTTGTTGTTGGTCAGATGATAAATAATTACGGGTCATGCAATAAGATCTAGGGATATATGAGCCGTGCGGGCGGTTGATATCGTTGTATCACCGGTCGGCGGTATGAAGGGTATTCTTTTGTTTTAGCGATTGTTTATTCTTGGTTGATGCTTTGTGATCATTCTTACTATCTGGAGTTCTCGTGTTTGGCTTTCCGTTGTTTTGTGGTCACTCGTACTGTCTGGAGTTCCCGCGATTGGTTTCTGGTTTTTCGTTCTTTGTAAGGATGCATAGTGTACGGTGATATTAGATAGTTGTGGGTGGGAAAGATTATCGCTAGCGAATCTGTTTGAGACACCAAAACCTGGCCATTATGCATGCAACTTCCGTACCCCAAGAAACCATGTGGACACAACATACAACAATAAGTCCAAGAGTTGTGACCATTTTTGCATGCTTGCAGGATTGCAGTGTAGCTAACTCCCTACTACATTATTTTAGCCTCCAATCATCTTATAAGCAAGTTGTACTATTGCAATAAAGAAAAACCGAGAAAATTATGACTTGCCATTCGCTAAACATACACATTCGGGTACACTCAACATTTTGTGATTGTAGGTCAAGTACCAAAATCGTTAACAATCGTAGTTAGACAACCGTTTCCACAACTTCTTGCATTATTGAAGACCAGGGGTAAGTAGTCATTGTTGTACATATTTCTTAGGTAGAACATGCGGTGATCAAGCAAAGCTCGTGTACCATATAGGGCCGGTAATTTTTTGTTTGAGTTTCGTGGCTATTGTATTGGGAAAAGATACGAAAAGCACTTTTCCGACTCTCTTAGTCAGCCCGTAATTATAATTATAGTCTGTCCCATAGAAGCTTTCTGAAACTCTGAGAAGTAAACAGGGACGGGTATTACTATAGCAATCCATAAAACAAAAAAATCCAAAATAACCTTAAATCCAACATTAAATTGACTTCCATCGATGCTTCCACAGTCCAGCAGGTGATTGTTGATAATACATCATTCTGTGTCAATAAGGGGAGAACCATGGGTGCAAACTATGGTACAAGGAGAAGAGAAGGAGAAAGACTCGGCTATATATACAAGAGAGTTGTGTGAGTTGGGTGCCCTACTGGATGCTTTACCATAAGCAAGGTTTATATATGCAACATAATTTGTTACTGTAAGTTCTGGAAGGAGGTCACCAATACACTGAATCATCGAGTAAACTCATACACATAAACTCATACACAATTACTCACTCGCCACTCACCACTTAGCTTTTGCCACTCCATTATCTCTGCGAGACCTCCAGACTCCTCATGTATATAAATACATAGACTCTCCCTTAGATAATCCGAGAGACTTCGGCTTCACCATAGAATGCAACACATTCTGTTGCAAATATGGATCGCCTTCCTATTTAAGGCGTATGGGTTTCAGCTGGACTGATGGAAATCATGATATCATTGTGTGGCTGTCTTTGGGACTCAGCTGGAAACAACAGCTGGGTGCGCATGCATGAGTACAAGGAATACTCTGAATGCCATATATAAGAGCATACAAGTACCTTCATAGATAGATACAATTAAGCTTCTCAATCATTACTATTTCAACACATACCTAAGAATGGTTGTGGAATGCTTCTAATGATCCCAAAATCCACCCCCACTACCGTACTCATCTTTATGAATTTAGCGTGTTTATGTGTTTATATTTGCTTAGAGCATTTGTGGGTATGTCGGACACATTTTGGTCCGTATGTATGTTGGAGTAGTCGATTATACGGCAGGTATGGAGATCTCAATCATTATTGAAGCATACGTCGATACTCTATGCTTGGTTCAAGCCTCCATGATTCCGGTGGTGATGTGTGTTTGTGTGAGTACCTTGGTTATCACAATATATTGGCAGCGGTGCTACGTCATTGCGGCTTTTGTTGTCGTGGACATTCTTCCGGAATTGGGGCAATTATTTAATTTTATAGCAAGCATCCGAGCAGGCAATATATTCGATTTCTAGAGTTGATATGGTAATGAGGTCTTGATTCCTAGATTCCTACTAGATAGCGCTATTATTATTGTCGGTAAGAACTACGGGGCTTCAGATTTGCTGCCGTCACCATCAATGGCCCAATCGGAGTCCATATTTCCAGCGGGATAATTGTCGTTTCCGTTGCCGTTGCGGTAGTGCAGACGGTAGATAGAACGGTTCAAACCACGAACACCCAGATTAGCACATTTACTAGAATTGTTCGAATCATTCCCCTAACAATTGAGCCAAGGAAGGTTAAGTGATCCGTTTCCGATACCGATCTTTTCCCCAAGGACAAATACTGGTTCAAGCGAGCTCTATCTGGCCTAAGGGGTCACAGCTGAGTACTTATACTACCCAGAACACCACCAGCAGGGCTGAAAGTGTTGGAAGAAGTAAATTCAAATCACACTAGTTCGTTCACCATTGGATACCGAACTTATATATAATTTAGGACCGAAACTTCTCTACAGGTGGGCACCGGTGCCAGTATTTTAGTATGCACCAGATTCATTTCATCGTGTAGGATCAGCATACAGCGTCGGCGTCTGAGAAGCATGGAGTAAAGAAGAGTGCGGTGGAGCCTATGTTTCAATATTTAGAATATACAGTAGCAAATTATGCAACCTATCATTAGTCTCGTTCTTAGCCCCCTCTGCGTGGGGCTGGGTGCGAGGTGCTGGTTGTGCTAACTTCACAAGGTATCTTAGCGTATTTAATTCTGGAGCGGTAATTAGATATTTCCCCGCCTGTTCGAGTACTCGACACCTCGCGATTTGCAGGGCTATTGTGGTTAGAAATATACATGTAGGTACTACTACTTTGAAGTATTGGTCAAATACCTAGCTTGAACTACACGGTTTTCAATCTAAGTTGCGAGATGCTCCGATAACACGTCTCCAAAACATCGATTGAAGCAACGCCGCAGGTATATCTAAATCAGACTCATTTCGACAGCGGCAGTCATGTGTTCCGTCCTGGCACTTAAGTAAATTCATTTCTTCGCAACCCTTCACTTATTCGTTAGGTTAGGTGCATGAACATATCCACTTAACAGCGAATCATGACAAGGTTCGGAAGTATCGGAGCGGTCCGAGAGTCAATGATGATCTCGCCAAGACGCGAATACCAAATACGGCAGGTGGGGCAGATTGGACCCCGCACTATCTGTCATGGTGACAAAGAGTTAAGGGTGCAATTCTGCGTATGAATGAATCTTCACACATAACAGCATTTGCGCTTGCGCTTTTACTTTTACACACTTCTGTGTACTGTAGCGGGGACCCTCCGTGTCAGGTGAGGCTCATGTGAGGCCGGTAGATGTCTATTAGCCTCACATGAGAGTGACTGAAATATCATGTTGATGTGAGGATATTTGTTGGCCCATGGTAACCTCTCAAACTTATGACTATCCTACCACTGTCACTCACAGAAATCATTCAGCCAGATTTGACACCATTGCTGCAGACTGCAATGGTGACAATTGAGATACACCATCCTTAGTCGATATTCTCATGTCACAGTAACTAGTCAGCTAGGAGGTTTTAGGTATTCCCACAATAAGTATTTTGGAGCATTGTGTACAATGCTGCGAAAACTAACATCTTTTTACCTTCACAGCCAAATAAAACATTACATAGAAGGTATTCTTTGATGGGGTTGTCACTTCTTGGAGTCACTTTTAGCTCTACAATTATTTCCTGCTGAACCTGTGATTTTGAATGTGCAGTAGTGTGTGTGGTCTTGGGAGTGGCAGTGCTGGCAGAATGCTGGTGAAATTGGTGGCGATAGTGCACATGGTGAGGGTGATGGTGATGGTGATAGTGATGATCATAGTGGTGGTGGTGGTGGTGATAATGGTTGTCATGGACCTGCAGGCCAGTGTGAAGATGTACTGCTGTGTACCTACTCAGTCCCATCCTGGTGCTTGAAGTGCAGCTGTCAAGGGAGCTACCAAAATCCTGTCAGATTCTGATGTGAGCCTGGCAGGCAAGACAAACCACCAGGAGTGCCATGCTTGCAACTGGCTGCAACTGTACAAGTCATAGAATGGAACCTGGACACCATGTCAAAAAGGGACAAGGAAGCAGCACTGAAACAGTTGAAGAAGCCCAAGGAACAGAGTGCTCATGTAGATGAGGATTGCATGGCGGATGAAGTAGAGTGAAAAGCCGAGTATTGTCATGAAATGTTAAGCAACGTCCAGGATGCAAAATAGAATGAAATAAGAATCTGCTCCCAATCGAAGAGGGAGTGGAATGGTGGGATACAGGCGAGCAGAAGCTCACTGGGGAAAGAGAAGAAGAGAGAAAGGAGATCAGAAGCAGCAGTGAATGCAAAAGCAGAACTCCAGAAATCGATCCAGCAGTCAAAGTGGCATCTGTAGAATGACCATTTTGAGAAGGGCAGAGGGGGCGATGTCTGGAGAGTGGCACAAGTTTGCCAACTCTTTGGGCAGGAGCCACAATTGAACTGCTGACAGACAGAGAGGGAAAGCAAGCAAACACCATTGCCAAAAAGGAAAAAATACTCAGAGGAGTGTCCTTCCCACTGAACAAGGGCGACAAGTGTTACTGCGGTGCTTGATCCCAATGATCAATACAATATAAATTATGACTAAGTACAGCGGTCTATATTTGAGAACACTTCTTCTCTCCTCGTCTTATCCTAAGACTCAACCTCTTGACCTTCTTTCAAGAGCTACCAAATCGCACAACAGCCCAGGTACAGATATTTCCCTGCTGTTCAAAAATAAAACCTCCACGGGAAACAAATACTCTGCGTCGTATTCCTCAAAGGGTTGTAAGCCGGTGGTGAGAAATCGATGTACCTCGTATCCATACCCAATAAAAATTGTCTACTCGGAAACTGCGATGAATGAATGGGTAATACGGTGCTCTCATAGATCGAATAGAAGTGACCCGATAACCTTGAAGACTTGTTGGCGTGGATATTTGGATGGTGTCAATCTCAAACCGGACAAATTTGGAGAAGTCACGGTAGTGAAGTAATTAAGATATTTTGAAATGTTCTGTAAATAGAATTCTTAATAATATTTTAAAATCGTCTTCGGTGTTTTGAATGTTGACTGTGGATTGGTGCTTGAGTTTGTTCGTCTCATTGCCGGAGCAATGCCATCTCTTTACAGTTGTCTTCGAGGATTTGTACACCCATCCTTCAACAGTATGACTCCAATGCTCATGATAGCGTTATCGCGGTCGCATCATACAATTTCCGCATGCGCCCGGTGATAACTGTCATACATCCCAGTAGGTTATCGTGGTCATGCATGTGCGGTATTGAAGCGTTTCGCTCCTGATAACAATCAGGCCATCCACTCCACCATATCATGTCAGACAATGTGTCGGATGAAACTTGAACTTACACCTCTCGCAATCCGGTTGGACGGTAGTTGGAACATCAGCCAATCCTGATTGGCAGTGCTTATCGCAAATTAATGCGCCACCATAAAGGCTATTTGTCTTCTTCAGCAACAACTCTAGTTTCCGTCAGAAACACCCGGGTGTTCTGGAGGGCTCTGACGGCTCTGACGGAACCTCGTACCCTGTAACGGGGAATTACATGCTGCCTGTCGCCCAGCTGATGGGTCGCATTGCGTAGCATCAGCAAAATGTCTTTTAGTCACTGCAAGCTTCCAGGAGTGTCTGAGAGGATGTGGAGTGTAAACTTAGATGCGTCAATTTCAGGAGAGTATCAGACCCTAGGAGGGCATTCCTGCCGGCCTTCAGAGTAACTGGGAGCGCCAACGACAAGCCTCGGAGCACCTGGAGGCGCCGGCAACAAACCTGGGCGCGCCAGCGACATGTCTGGGAGCACCTCGAATTACAGTCATGTATTCAGTGTGTATTCTCATCTATGTATCTATGTATCAATATAGCTACCCATCTACACACGCTATATCTGGACTGGTTGCAGGCTGTGCTTGAGAGCAATTCAAGGTGGGCCTGAAAATCACCATCGAGTGCACTCAGAGATAAACTCCGAGGCCGTAATCGAGCGACATTGGAGATGCACTTGGAGGCGGTGATCGAGTGAGTTTGGAGATGCACTTGGAGGCAGTGATCAAGCGAGTTTGGAGATACACTTGGAGGCCGTAATCGAGCGAGTTTGAAGATATGCACTTGGAGGCCATGACCGTGCGAACTTGCAGACCGTAATGGAGCGAGGCTAGAGATACACCTGGAGGCCGTGATTGAGCGAGTTTGGAGATGCACTTGGAGGCCTTGATTGAGCGAGTTTGGAGATACACTTGGAGGCCGTGATTGGGGGAGACTGGAGGAGTACTTGGAGGCGGTCGATGGATGGAGTGCCGGGACTCGATTCATCACTTAGTTAACTCGCAACCGTGGGAATGTGACAAGGTGACTTTACCTTTGAAGCTGTTATGGAGAACTGGATGATGGCGGTCGATCGGTAGGGAGGTATGCCGGAAGCTGAAGTTACATTCAGGGGTCGACTCGAAATCGTGAGAATGAAGTGACGCCAGACAATCTTAGCTGTATGCTGCACTCTGTGTTAACTCATGATGATGGCATGTGGCGAGCTGGCTGATGGCTGTCGATCCTGTAGGGAGGCACGCCGGAAGCTGAAGCTACTCTCAGGGGTCAACTTGAAATCGTGAGAATGATGGGACGACAGACAATCTTAGGTGTATGCTGTACTCGGTGTATGCTGCACTCAGTGTTAACTCATGATGATGGCAGGGAGAGATAGAGAGGGATGACTTAACTTTGTGTTCTTGCTATGATGGTAGAGTTGTGGACGACGACGAGGGAGATGGGGGATGGAGATGAGAACGATATGGAGGATACGAGCGGCGATCAGAAATGAGGAGTACGACTTGCCTGATTGGGTTTAGATGACCTCGTATCGGTGATATTACCAGCCGGATCAGGAGTCGTACCTGCCGTATCGAGGATGGTCAATTGACTCGCACACGAAATTCTTTAAGTCCCAGTTTCTCATCATGATTTCCCCTATCTCCTCTGATCTCTCTCTCTCTTGTGCTCAACTCTACCATCACCTAAGAACACGAAGTTAAGTCATCCCTCCCTATCTCTCGATGCCATGATCATGACTTAACACCGAGTACAGCATACATCATGTACAGCATCATCCCAACATCAACAGTCTCCCGCTCCCAGCCAGTTTCCCGCTCCCAGCAAGTTTCCCATCTCTGAGTTTACTCAATCTCGGTCTCCAATTGCATGTCGAACCTCGTGAGATCACGGCCTCAAAGTGCATCTCCAAACTCTCTCGATCAGGGCCTCCCAGCGCATCTCCAAACTCGCTCCATCATGGCCTCCCAGCGCATCTCCTAACTCGTCCGATCGCGGCCTACAAGTGCGTCTCTGAGTTCACTTGATCTTGGCCTCCAAGTGCATCTCGCAACTCGATCGATCACGGCCCCCAAGTACATCATTAATGAGCGACGGCGGGTGTACGGAGATACAGGGGTACCGGAGGTGGACTGAGCGACAGGGAGTTCATATTCGGGAGACCCCGGGGTAGATAGACATCATCTCATTTTCTTCTCCTCTGGATCCGCGCAATTGCGTGGATTCTCACGGCCGGGTAGTATCATATCTTCTCACTTTCTTCCTAGGCTCTTCGAGCTAGAACCGTTCTTTGTCATGAATTCTGTTTGGATTTTGTGAGATGCTCCTCCGATTATGCTCGACTACCATCTGTGGCCAGATTGACCGTATATATATATATCGAGATCCTTTAATAATGCATGCCATATTATGAGGTAGCAAATCTTGATACTGTAACAAAGATGACTATGATAGACGAAATGCCTTGTGCTTATGGAACCATAAGAACCACTGCTTTGAGAATATGGCACCAAGTATGATTACAATAGGATACCGACAGAGCTAGAAGAGACGGCGAAACTGCGATCGGAGGGCGAAATGCAGCGCGACACGTGGTAGTGGCGCCAGGCGCACAGTAATCTGCCACAGGGGTGTCTCTGACTGCTCTGACGGAGCGCGTCCACTCTGACGCAGCCATTCCGCCTGGACGGAAATGTTTCTTGCTGATGTTTGCGTCATTGATTTAATTGGCGACCAACGGATACTATGCTAACGTAGACCTTGACCCATTGGCTCGTATCAATACCGAGACTGACGTTGCAATGCATACCAACTCAAACCAATGAGCAGGGTTGCTTCAGGCCTCATATCATCAGCCAACGTTATAATTCCCTCACTCAAGTCATGCTTAGGCCGAGACTGTTCTCTTTGACTGGGAAGTACCTCGGGAGTTCCTATCGCCCGAGGCAATAGGCCAACAGTTCCGCTTACACGCATATTGGCAATCGACTGCCTCATCTGTCAGTCGGAGCGATTCTCCTAGTCCAATCAGAAATGTCCCGCTAGTTTCAGGAATAATGAATGTGGTTGAAAATTATGTGCTCGGCAGGAAATTACTCTTTTCGATCTGGCAGCGCAACTGCCTCATTTTATGTGAATCCTCCACACAATGACACTTGCATATTAAATCGACACGTGACGATATTGGAACTCCGCTAACAGTCATAACGCTGGTTCACTTGGAACGTTATGAATAGGTGTTATGCACATCGCATGACTAGACCTAGATTAACTCCGTGACATGTATTCATATGACTATCCTAAGTACCATTATCGCAGCTAGCGGAGAACCCCTAAAAACAAGTACAATAAACTAACGCCAGCTGTTTAAATAGAGGAGGGAATTACTGGCGGATCAGTTGAACATGCTCTATTATTGCAGTCAGTGACAAAAGCCCCAGACCCAGACTAGACATTGTTCAGAATCATACTGGTGCTCTGCAAATTGAACTGAGTGAGAAATGTTCAATTAACAAAGGTGGTGGTCCAAATAGAACGTCACACAACTGTCTGGAAGTGCATTAGCAGGGAGGTAATCTGGAATTGTACAATGGAGGATAATACGCTGCAGAAATGGGACCAAATGATTGCCCTGGTCAGCGGCAGGGGAAGAGTGATAAACAAAGTAGTCGGAGAACTGCTCTCCGACAGGGCTGAGACAAGAGCACTACTACGCGATGGCATTGTTGGTAGTAGGATGAAACGCTAGGCAATTGACCCAGCAGCCATCATCGGTCACAGAGCTAATGTTTGAAATGGTTGCAGTCCGTCATTTCAGGTTCAGGTCTGAGTCAGTGCCAAACTGTTTCCAAATGGAGGCCCTGGGTCGTCAACACACCTGAACTGTTAATTCAGTTACCATGGAATGGAAATCACCCAACCGATTTTAATTGAGCAGGTTGTCCGCAGATTGTCCAGCTGGTCCATCTGTAGATTCATATAATGCTCTTGTTTTTGCTGCCTGATAATAGTAGTATATTATCAAAATCACATACTGAACATCCTGTAATCACTTTTTGCATGATTTGCAGTTTGTGATATTGATTATTTTGGAATCTGTGTTTTTGCTTTTATACATTGTATTTTTGTCTATGAAGGTGGTCAAAAGTTCTGTTATGAGCTGGAACATCCGTGCGATGCCTTCATTGTCCAATATGCAAGACAAACAAAATTTGACTTTGCTTTGACTCTCAGTTTCATGATGCGGTAACGGAGATATCGTGCACAGTTTTGTCTGAAAAGGCCGCCATTACTCAGTATATGAATTGTTGCCACAAAGCGATACTTTGATTACTGAAGAAACAAGTCCAAAAATCCATAATGCTCCCTAGATGTTCATTCTCAGGCTGCGGCAGGGAGCATGTGGCTTTTGTTTATCCCCTCAAAGGCCGTCAATACCTGAGTTATGGATGTTTCCAACCAGTTGCCGCTTGAATTACCCAAGATGAAAAACCAAAAATCAATGATGCTCAGTTGATGCTCATTTTCTGAATTGGGCAGTGAGTGTGTGGCTTTGTTCTTTGCCAATAGAGGCTGCCAATATGTTGGTTCTGCATAACAGCGACCAAATAAATATTCAGTGACCTTATGTAGAACACCAAACATCATTGACGCTTGGTTAACACTCATTTTCAGAATCGGGCAGTCACTGAGTAGCTTTCTCTTTTGCCTACAAAGGCTGCCAATACGTTGGTTATGCATAACAGTGTCCAAATCAATTTCAATGACCTTGCTCACAAGGCCAAAAATTGTTGACTCTCGGTCGAGGCTGAATTTTAGAATCAGTTTGTGACCGAGTCATATACTATTGTGCCTATACAGGCCTCCAATACGTTGGTTATGCATTTCAGTGACCAAATCAGTTTTAAAATGCGGTACATAATAGACCAAAAATCATTGATGCTCAATAGACGCTCATTGTAATGCATTGTCTAGTCAAAATCTGCCGTCATCAATAACTGTATGCATGTGAAGGCATACGCCCGTGTATGGTCTCGTAGGAAGGTATATCAGTAGATACAGTTGCACACCTGGATGTGAATATTGTAGAGTAGTATAAAGGTAAGATTATCGCTAGAGATCTAAGGCTCATGGCGAGCCGACTATATAACGCGGGTATTACCCGGCCCTGGCCACGTCACGTGCAGCCGTGCCATTACAATGCACATTGAATAGATCATATTGGATGCCTTCCTGACTGATTGAGACTCGGCCGTTTGGCAAATCCCAGCCCAGTAACACTGTTGCATGGGTGGCTCTCATTCTATTGAAATGTATATATCCTGCTGAATGATTCATTTCGCCCACAATACTTCTGTTTATCAAACAATATTCACATGCGACGGCTCACTATTTTCCCATAGTATTTCTCTATGTCAAAATCTGGGTCAAGCAACTCATAGAACCTGGTGTAAATATATTGACCCAGTCTGTCCTACTTTTTCTTGTTCCCTGATTCCTCCTTGTTCCCATTTCATTGACCATCATCAAAACATTGTCAGCTGGTTGTTTTATACTCCGTGTTGGCCGAATCGATCCAGGAACATCTTGTCCGGCACTCACATCCCGCTGCTCTGGGTATTCTGGAACTTCGATGGGACCAATCAGCTCTGCATTTGTTTTATCGTCTGCCTCCCACTCTTCTTTGCTCTCAATTGGATCATCCAAGTCACCATTCCAGCAAAGCCGATCTTTAGGATCAGAAATGCATTCCAGTGCACTGTCCACATCACTGTTTGCCAGTTGATGGTGGATTCTGTGTGTTCGGCGGACATTTAATACTGTAGTTCCTCCTCCAGGGAGGTCGTTTGCAGACAATGCTGATGGCAAAGGTGATCTTTCTGAGAATTTGAATGCAGCCACACCATCATGTTCCAAGTGTGACCAGGATGCTTTGACGATCTCTTCAGTATCTGAACTGTATCCTTCAATTGTCATTTGCACGTTTTGACTGTGTGATATCTTCTGTGTAGCATGTAGATGTTGGCTGCCATGCTGCTTCTCCGAAAAGTCCTGGAACTTGGCTATTGTATTCAATTTTCTTCCCTCCACCTCTCTCCTGAATTACGTGTCCATTTCAGTTTCAGTCTAATCCAAGGCAGAGTGATTGCCCGCCAATATCCTGTTCCTGGCACGAGCCAACAGCCTTACTATGACCTTTTTGTGAAGGTTCTCCTCTGTGGTTTTTGAATGCCTCCACCCAATAATGCCTTGCACATAGGAAAAATGGGCCTCGAATCTGATACCATGTGGTATGTTAGAGACTATGTCGCATGCCACATTAGAGGGATTGGCGTACTGGGAGTGCGTTTCCTCTGGTAAATGCCACCAGTAGGTGACATCTGCGATCCAAAATGTACTGCTAATCTCCATGGGGTGAGAGTAGTAATCATCAAGATTCGGATTCACATGGCCCCAGTTCTTTGGTGAATCAGGCAGTGAATTCAAACACAGCAGTGTAGGTGTCAATAAGCATGCTGCGCAATCGATTCATCCAGGTGTTATTTGAGCCACATTTTGAGTAATTCATTATTCTTCATCATCCTGGGACGAATCATGTAGATAGAACGAAAATAGACCAGCTTTAGGAACCTTGGAAGAGGGGAAGAGATTGTTGGTTGGTTTTCTTTCGGCATGAATGACGGAGAATCATTCAGGTTTCACCTACTACTCATTCTCAATGGACTGCAGGAATCCATCTTCGTATTGGGTAGCATAAGCAGTCTCGTTCTCAGAATTATATTCCATTTCATTGTCCCTGTTCCGAAATGATTGCAGCTTCCGGAACTGATCACGGCTGAGTGCTGAAATGTGAAGCATAATGGTCATTGGAGCTACATCTGCATACTATTTGGAAAGCTTCTGATGCGCCAACTTCACGGTGAAGTATATGTCTTCCATCTATTGACTCCTCTTCATAGCTATAGCTCGCATAGCCCCATCCACATGATTAAACATGATATTGAAGACAGGGCTGACATGGTGCAGAGTAACCATATGCCGCTTCGAAATCAAAAGGGTTCTGCATCAGATTGGCTTTAAAACTTCCATGACGTACTTGAGAATGGTCCATTCGTCCTGTATTGTGAACAGTGGCTGGTATTTATTGTATTTTGGATTCCTAAGCCGCCTTCGGGTGAAATCTCGTAATTTGTAGGCTCACTCCAGCCACTTCAATGTTGAATTTCGTGGAGTTTTATACTCCATAATAGGTAGCACAGCAATGCGTCTTTTGGCATTTTGACAGTCATTAAACTCGTTTCCACAGCCAGGTGTCAGCTTAATCAATACAGCAAGCAGTGCCTGCTCTATGAAGATCAGTTTCAAGACATTCAACATTTCTTGAAATACCTACTTTCTCAATTATCATTGCTAAACCTTGTCTCATGGCCGACACATTGTTGATTCTTGCATTGCCCTGTTTTTGAAGTCTTTCACTCTGCGCAGTGTCTATGGCGTTATTCTCTCCAAATTGGTGGTTTCGCACATGGGCGTCCCATGTCTTGGTGTGGGATTGTATACCAAGACTGCTCATGAATGCAACTAAAGTACGCTAAATGCCATGCGCCAAGCATTGTATGTGGTTTCTCAGTGCAGGCCACACCATTCGGGAGGCCTCAAGGGTTGGTTGCAGTTCCCGAGTCATTGAGTCATTTGAGGTAGCGCTATAAGTTGTAATTCAAACTGAATGGCCGTCAGTACGGTCAAAACAATGAACAACTTTCTTCAAATGAACGGCTAGACTTTCTTCTGTATATTGACCCTTGACCAATCATCATGAATTAGCTTTCCAAATAGGAAAACATCAGGCAATCTGCGTCACTGAAAGTGAGTTATACTTCTCGCAATGCCGAATTACGATCCATATTATAAGCTATGATCGACGTTATGGCTCATTTGTTCATTGATGTCCAACTGTCGAAAGCTAACCTAACTTTATTTCTTGATATCAATTGCTTCGTCATTGGATCCAATGACAGTGAGTATTCCCTCCGGCAGATGTTGCTAAGGGTGCTGCCACACAGAAACACTAGCTCGCTGCATAATGCATTATATGACCATGGTAGCTCAAGGATTGAGATAGGGTAACATGGGATATGAGCCGAAACAAATCCTAACATGAGGTATCCATTCCAGGTGTCTTGGTGAGATTCGGCAGGTACAAAGTCCTTAGATGGCAGGTTGAAGGGACTTGCCTGTCAACTCGGTTAATAGTGATAAGATGTAAATGATGAACATGAATTTCATTTGCGAACTTGCTATTGTAAAGCTTCCACTTCCTGACCTCTTCAGTATGGCGAACGCTGTTTCATCGACCTTTGAACTAGTCAATTCAAGTGACTTTCAAGTCTTTTAATTCCGTTAACTGTGCAATGTGGAGTGTTGCCAGCATGTGTTTCCCCATTGGGCGGGTCACAAGTTCTGATGGATGGGGAAGAATTTGATGCAAAACAATACATATCTTGCCAGGGATGCTGGTCTGCTCAATTCCACAATACAAATTGAGAATCCATAAAGGCTCAGGTCGAGAATTATTCGAAACATTAGGATGCTCCGAGCCTACATTCTTTGAGACCCACCCCGTATGAACCGTGATTTCTAAAGTATGGTAACTCAAATCACGAATAAAGACATTCTGATGGTTGCAAGACATCATAAACTTTAGCAATGAGGTATTTAAAGTTTTGGAATGTAACATGCAGGTAGGATTTTGAAAGCTGTGTAATTCGAATTGACAGACTGTCAAAAGTTACATTATTGTTCAGTAGAACTCTGATTCTTAAATATTCACTCTAGAGGTAAGAGCAAGAAAAAAGTAACACCAGTGAGACATTGCATGCATAGATGTGAAGTTGTATTCAAGGACATATTGAAATAAATGACCGTTACAAAATCAATTTAGACACAATGCAATTCTGTTCAGTGCTGTATGGCTTACTGATCCCCCATAGGAGCTATTGATGCTCCATTGACACTCGTTGATAGGAGGCAGTAGCAATATTGTCACGAGGATTGATATATATAAACAGCTGGCAAATAGCGTCTCTGTATGTATGGAAGTGAATGTTGTTGAAGAACGCACGACATCTCGATAGAACTAACCCCTACATAACCCTCTCACAGAGCCGACCTGATGAATTACAGCCGCACCTAATGCAACAGAGCCACACCGTATCCTGAACAGAGCCATCCACCTATATCAGAACTTTCTCCAATCATCTTTGAGAAACCTCTCGATAAAATACAATATCTTCATCCAAAATTGAATATGCCTTCATGATGTCTCTCAACTATCCAAAATGACAACACAAACTGTCCCTCATGCCTTCCTTCACACATTTCTCTTCTCTTTTGGCTGCCTGCCTGTTTCCTGCCAACACTGGTTCAACATTTCTTGTGCTTATGCCATATTCTTTTCTGGCTCCCATGTGTTATTGTTTTCGTCGCAACCTTCAAATTTCACTTCGTATTCCCAAACGGCTCACTTGGAGCTTGTGCGGTGATTCGCGATTCATTGGACGACATAACTGGTGCCGCGCGGCTTGCCCATACCGGCAGGGTCGGTGGTGGCCAGACAATTCTAGAACCGGCCGTGGGATCAACTTTCAGCCTGCCGACGGTCACTGTGACGTAGATCGTCGTGTTGTGTGGGAGGTCTAGTTCGACCTCGTACCCGCATATTCAGAGGATCATGTATCGGCCAAAGTAACGATGTAGCAGTTTTCGTTGCACAGGGTTGACATTGTCGTATGTTACTGGCAGATCTTGAGTATCTGGAAATTTCTTCCCACAGGTGGTCATGTTGGGGTCGATTGGATGTCATAGCTTATTAGCCTCCCCTGACTGTTCATCCTGAGTATTGCGTTGCGGATCCTTGGCGACTCCCAATATGGGCTGCAATCGTGGCACAAATTCACGGCCTTGTAAGATTGTCGCTTATTTATTGGCCTGTTGCCGCTCAAGGTCTGCAATTAAGTGCAGGGGCAAAGGCAACACATAACGATGGTCGAGTTCAAACGTCTTCTGCTTCGTCGAACTGTGTACTGAGGAACTGTAAGCATACTCCACTAATGGCAGGTAGTCATCCCAATTGGCCTGATCGTGTGTGGCGAAGCCACACAAATAACGGAAGAACGTCATATTCGAGTTCTCAGATAGGCCATCCATTCCTGGATGGAATGCGGTAGAGAAGAGCAGTATTTTCTGCAGAATCCTCGCAATTTCTCTCCAATAGTCTGCTGTGAAAGGTACATTGCGGTCCGATACAACCGCTTGAGGCAATGTGTGAAGGCGGATGATGTCGTCGATGAATATTTGCGCAAACGCTGATGCGTTGATTGTTTTCCTGCAGGCATGGCAATGAGCTCTCTTTGTCATGTAGTCAACAAACGTTACAATGCAGTTGTGGCCATCTTCTGACATTGGCAGGTCGGTCATGAAGTCGATGCCGATTCTTTGCAAATGGCCTCTGGGAACAGGCAGTCGTTGCAGGAGGCCCATTGGGTTTACCGCTCCGGTGGTTGGTTTGGTGGCATAAGTCCCAGCCTGCCATGTATCGTTGGGTATCGCACCACATTGGCTTCCAGAAATATCTGTCTTACATGCGTAAGGATGTCCGGTCCGCACCAATGTGTTCCCCCCTGCTGGTGTGTCGTGGGCTGCATGGAAGATTCGTCGTTGCATTGCCCTTGGATTACCCAATTGTCCTCTCCTCTCTGTCTTTCCCTCTTCCCCCTTCTCCTTTGTCCTTACAGTGATTTCGACCACTTCTTCTTCGTCTTTCTTCATTGCCTTTGCCTTTTTCTCCACCTGCCACTTTTCCAAATCTCCACGTAGCAACAGTAGGCAATTTTCCCCCTAATAGACCCATTGCACTGACACCCATAATTTGCATTCTGTGCTAGATGCAGTGGATCGCGAGGGGCATTGGCTTGGGTTGGTGAAAGAACCTGCAATAGGCCCGAACCATTCGTCATCAACTATGCCCGCCCTGCCGTCATCAATCCATTCTCCAGCCGCGGAAACTTCCAGTGCCATTAAATTGCATCGCTCCCGATGGAAATACAGGAGGCGAGAAAAGGCGTCTGTGACCTGATTCTTGACACCCAGGATGTACTTCACTTCCGAATCAAAATGTTGGAGGATTGTAAGGATATCCATCTGTTGTATGGTGAGGTGTGGTTGTGTGAGGATCCGACGCAAGGTCGCGTGGTCTGTATGTACCAAAAATTGTTGCTCGGCTCTGTGCACGATGAATTTCCAGTAACATATTGAGTCTCAGATGCCAGATAGTTCCCTGTCGTATGCAGTATATCACGTCTCAGCGTCATGTGAACTACAGCTGGAATTACCCAATACTCTCTCTGCTTTGCCTTGTATCTGGAAGAGCACCGCGCCTAAAGCATATTGACTGGCTTCGACATGCAGGCAATATTTGGCTTCAGGGTCCGGTAGGGCAAGGAATGCAGCATTGCAGAGTTTCTTTTTCAGTGGGTCTAAAGCATGCTGGGATTCTCTGTCCCAAGCAAATAGAGTGCGCATGACCGTCATCTGCTCTACACGTCGCCGCCTGACGTCCCATTTCCTTTTGCTGGGGTGGCAATACCTTACAGCACCATTGCAATTTGAGCGTAGTGTTGAATGAACTTTTTATAGTAACTACTGAGGCACAGGAAGCATCGGACCTCCTTACAGTTTTCTGGTTGAAGCCAATCCATTACCACATGAGTCTTGTGTTCCTGAGGGTGAATGCCGTCCATGTCACTGTCAAAGCTGCGAAAATCGACTTTCTGACAAGCCCAGGCGCATGTTGCTCGTTCGACATTGAGACCATGTTTTGTCTGTAAGAAAGGCACCTCTCTGTTATGTACGATATGTTCTGCCAGGGTACGACAATGTTTCATAATATCGTCATGGTTAGTGTTAGCAACGGGTCCCGGTTCGGACCGGAAACATTTTTCGTCTCGGTTCCAGAACCTTTCAAAAACCGGACCCGCAGCGTCCTGGCGTGCCGAACCCGGACCAGTACCCCTCAACCCACGGGATTTGCCGGGTTTGTTCCGACCGGTCTGTTCCAATCTCCGGTTCTGTGCATTGAATTTGTCTATTTATGGTCGCATTTGGATACCCTTCTGCTAATCGCAAAATATTAACTTTCGCAGACCATTGTCCTTTTCGGATGAATTGACCGCCTTTATCTCTAAAAACAAGAGAAAAATGCTCTAAGCCCCATCCTGAACAGGATAGTCATCGGCGCGGCCATGATTCGTTGTCTTGCTTCATGAGTAATCTTGGTGGCCATTGGATGCAAACGATCATAAATGAGGCATTGGCCATCTTTCAACCCAAAAGAGATAGCAACATGCTCCCTGCCCCATTCGGAAAATGAGCGTCAAGGGAGTGTCAATGATTTTGAGTCTTGTAAGTCAGGTAATTGAAAAGTGACGTGTCTGCTGTTATGCATAACCAATGTATTGGCAGCCTTTAATGGCTAAAGAGAAAGCGACACGCTCCCTGCCCGATGATGGAAATGAGCGTCAATGGAGCGTCAACGATCTTTGGCCTTGCATGATCGTCAATCGAAATGCAGGATGGCCGCTAATGGCTATATATGGAGTTTTGACCGGTTTTATAGGCTAAAACGTTCAGGACCACTGAGTTGCGGCATTGAAAAAGAATTAAGTTGTGATTGTCCGGGAGGTTGTAGCGAGACCACCTCTTGCTGATTAGGCTACAAAGGCTGCCAAGACCTTGTTTATAGATGTCTGCGATCCGTTGACGCTCCGTTGACACTCATTTTCAGAATGCGGCAGGGAGCGAGTTACTTCTCTTTCGCCTAAACAGGCGGCCAATATAATGCTTATAGATAACAACTATTAATTCCCATCATATTGACCTGACTTACAGGACGAAAAATCGTGGACGCTCTTTTGACGCTCTTCTTGCCACCGGCGTTTCCGCATTTCGCAACCATTGACTCTGGCACAGAACATCAATCACCGTGTTTTGGCAGTCGTTCTATTCTTTTCATGTATGTTTTCATTTATCACTACATTGTTCTTTAATTGTGCATATGAATATATCCTTTAAAATATACTTTAAAGTGTCCGCTAATTGTAGATACAGATAATGCTCAAAAATCCTGTTCCTTTAAATCAATGGTCGTCTTCACCCTCAGATTCGCTCAAAAGGCTGTCGTCATCTCTAAAATCAATGTCAGCGGTATTTCCACGCAGCAGATATTGTACTCAGCAAATCTGGAATAAAATATTTATCGCGCTTGCTATCCTTGGCATATCATTATGATTGAAATATTCAGTGTTTGGATGTGGAGAATATAAATACACAAACTTGGATAGCATAGCTTCGATTTCATAACTTCCATGTCCGTCAGTGTCACCTGGTGGCGGAGGTGGCGTTCCGTGCAGAGGTGGCCTTTTGGGCGGAGGTGCCGCCGGTTCTGGTGGAGGTGCGGCGGTTCCTTTGCGCCTCCAGCAGGTCTGCGGATTCTTATCGGTACGATTTTGGCATGGAAGGCAGCCGGCCGTGTGATTTCCATCAAACATTGCCGGGTGTTTTTCCATCGCAGACCTCACCATCTTATGCCTAGGAGACTCAACTCCTCGCGTCTTCTCTTGTCGGACTTCGGCGCAAGGTCTCTTAATCAGTACTTGCGTTTCCCCTGGTGCGGCCCGCGAAAACCCTCCTTTGGCCATTTTCGCCATATTCAAGGCGAGGCGCATGTCGGACTGTTCCAGCTGGACACGACCTCCTTGCTCTGCCATAGTGGCAGACATGTTGAAAACCTACAAGAAATTAGTTGCTGCTTCTAAAAGGAAGATTCGGCTATTACCTCAACCATATACGACTCTGTAGCCTCCTCTAGAGTGTTTAAAGCCTGTCTAGTCCACTCCCGGGGACTTTTATCACGAAATTTGTCCGCGAAAATTCCAGAGCTGAAGACATCATGATGTTCGATTTCGCGGACTGTTTGGACAAATTCCTTCGTTGACCATGGAGGTTTGCCATTGCGGGCAGCGATATATTGGTCGCAGAGCTCTCTACATACACCAGCTGTACATTATATTCTTAGTTGACTGCCTTCTATATTGATATGGAGCTACTCTCATCCAATTGCATGTCGCTGCCTGTTATTGCTGCGGCCGATCTTACTTACTATTGTCAAATGTGCGTCCTAGGCGATATTTTAGGTGGCAGCTATTGCAGCGTTGTGGTGGACTAACGGGCGTGTGCGTTGCTGCTATGTCTCAGCCAGGGGCGGATTGGATGAAGCACCTGTCGTTCGGCATGATTTGTATTGTATCACATCGGGCTGAAGTGCTTGTGGAGCCATGACCTACTGTTGTGGAAAAGGTAAGGAAGATGATAACGAAACGTGGAAAGTCTTGAGGAATATGTACTAAGCTACAGGTCACAAGGGAATGAATGACTGTGAACTTGCATGTTCTACCCAAGGTATATCCTGCTGCCTATCGCTGCAAGTTGCAGGTGATTCCAATGGTCCCGTGATTTGCGGTAAGTCGGTCCGATGTTGTTTGTTTGTTTGTTTGTTTGCAGGAATACATTGAAGTGAACGACAGCTGAAATCTCATTTTTGATGGATATAAAATGGAAATTCTACCACTGACAGGTCGTCTGGTGATGTTTGTCTCAACACATTGCCGGGATCTTACATGAAACAATGGCTAACTATCATGTCATGAAGTACTATTAGTCTCACTATTCCAACTGAAATCACGCTCAAAACACAGATTTTGCTTTGTTCAAGTTGATCAAACGTACGAACCTTGACTCAAAAGAGTTAGCTTGCCTCCATGTGGTCCATATCTTGCAACGGGCAACATCTCGCCCAACAACAAGGTCAACACACGATACAATGGTCAATGCTCCGAGAACGAACTTGTTTCCACTTCCGGTGGGCTAATACTGCAAATAGACAAAGATATCCACACATCGACGTCATCATGCAAATGAATGCGAGAGCGGCTTGGAGGCAGAGCGGGTCCGAGGGTTGGGAGCATTGCGCAGATTGAGATCCAAAAAGAAGCTCTCTGCGGAGAAAAGACAGGAAACGCACTTTTTAATCAACGACGAGAAAGAGAAATGGATCAAGGATTATGTGGAGAGAGAGACCGCTGTGCCAAGAAAGTGACTTCAAGATGCAGCGACAGCGACTATGCAAGAGCTGAACGATATGACTACCACTGAAAATGTGGGGGCGACAACCTGAACGCCCAAAACAATGTTTGAAGAGAGGTTGAATGCTATCGGAGACAGTTTGAGCGATCTTGCAAGTTCTAATGAAGAGCAGGATGGGGAACACGAGGAATATGAAGAAGATGATACAAAGCTCGGCAATCTGCTTGACGATGATGAACCTGGCTGGGTGATGGGCACAATATCCAAAACAGTACAGCACCGCTTGGAGAGTTTTTGCCAGAGGCAGATGAAGCTCGATGAATTGACCCAACCGGGTTGGGGGGATGCACCCAACTTCTTTCGTGACAGAGATTTGAAGTCTGGGACTACCGAATTGAAGGTTCCAGCGGTTGTTAAGCCCCGAATAGACATGACTGCAGCCACACCATTGCCTACAACATTTGGAGAGGATATGCAGACTCTTGATATCATCCGAGGACAATCGCCAACGATGGCAGTGAGTTTTCGACCAAGAAGTAGTCAAATGAGGCTGGGTTCGGAAAAACCACGGTCATACCAATTCATTCCGGTTGTGTCGCCCGACATGGTGACCAATTCAGTGCCGATTCAGGATACGAAGCCTATTGAACACATAAGCTTTTACCCCTGCATGTAGCATCCCTAGTGAATGACCATAAAGAGATCGGATATGGACGAAGATATGGTGATGGCACCTCCGTCGCCGTAGGTATAGATAGCCAAATAGTTAGTTCTGATGACCTATCTCCTGGGAAAGCTATGTGTATACCTAGTTTGCTATGTGTCAGCTTTTTCCTGATTTCAGTGACCAAATTGTGAGACATGACATTTCATCAGTGTGTGTGCAAGGCTCATACGGGCCTTGCGAATGTTCTAGACTCCAGATCTAGGTGATAGACGGCTAGCAAACTTGATATCGACTTACCTATTACAGTTACACTAGAAAGCAAAACCTAAAATAGAGACGAAATTTACTAACAACATTGAACTCAGTGATGTCATACGAGTCATCGCACTAGCGGTCAGAGCGCAGTCTGAACCCTGATCCATAGCAGCCATTATGCAGCATTAGTTCATGCAGCAAACTGCATAACTCTCCGCTCAGACCAGCTGCAGATGGTCGAGAATTTGAAAATAGCTTATGGTATGTCATGGACATCGAGGAAAATGAGCTGGAACAAGAAAAGTCAGGAAGTCGGGCACTTTGAGTCTAAAATTAGTTGATCAATGTATATGCCGTAATATACCGGCTGAAAGCGCAGAAAAGCGATGGAGCTACCTCATTTATCGGACTGGTGACGTTAATAGTAGTGGCTCAGATCCTGAGAGGCCACGATGCTTTTGGATACAAATGATTCTACCTAGAAACGGTTAACAGCTGTCAATAAAGACGGTATGATTGTCAAGAACAATGATTGCGCACCGAATAACTGGTGGTGTGTATCTGTGGTCAGCATCAACGGAGCATCAGCAATTTTACTTTGATCTGTTCGGCAAACAAATGGTTGCATAGTCACATCAATCCAAACAGGGATCATTGGCCGGCTTTAGATGCAAAAAGGCATGCGACATGCTCATTGCCCCATCGTAGAAATGAGCGTCAACCGAGCTTCAACGGAGCATTAACGGAGCGTCACCGATATCTGGTCTTGCAACTTGGATAATGACTGGGCTGGGCGACAGCATTAAGCCATAATGACAGTGTTGGCGGCCTTTATGGGCACAAAGGCCTAAGACCATATCCCCACCACCTCCTAAAAATGAGCATCAACGGAGTGTCAACGATTTTTTGTCTCGCATCATGGATAATTCAAGGGCCGTGCGACGGCATTCTCCCATAATCATACTATTGGCCGCCTTTCTGGGCAAAAATGCTAGTGACGATATTGCAACCGCCTCCTAACAATGAGCGTCAATGGAGCGTCAACGATTTGTCATCTCGCATCATGGATAATTCGAGGGCCCTGCAACGGCATACTCCCATAAACATAATATTGGCCGCCTTTCTGGGCAAAAATGCTAGTGCCGACATCACTACCACCTCCTAAATTTGAGCGTCAACGATTTTTGGTCTCGCATCATGGATAATCTGAGGGCCGTGCGACAGCATACAGCCAGAATTCTAATATTGGCCACCTTTCGAGGCAAAAATGATAGTGAGGATATCGCTACCACCTCGCGAAAATAAGCGTCAACGGAGCATCAACGATTTTTGGTCTTGCATCATGGATCATTCAAGGGCCGTGCAACGGCATTCTCCCATAATCATACTATTGGCCGCCTTTCTGAGCAAAAATGCTAGTGACGATATTGCTACCACCTCCTAAAAATGAGCGTCAACGAAGCGTTAACGATTTTTGGTCTCGCATCATGGAAAATTCAAGGGCCATGCAACGGCATACTCCCTTAGTCATAATATTAGCCGCCTTTCTAGGCAAAATGTTAGTGCCGATATCGCTACCACCTCCTAAAATTGAGCGTCCACGGAGCGTCAACGATTGTTGGGCTTGCATCTTGGACGAGCAGACAGCAATGCAATGGTGTTGACCCATAATCGTACTATTCGCTCCTTTTAAGGGCAAAAAGGCTAATGCTGATATCGCAACGGTCTCGTCTTTGAATGTCCTCGTATTCATCTTCCCAATATGCATGCGACGTCTCACAGGTATGACTTTTTTCTTGCTTGTAGCTCTGAAGTCAATATTTGAGAACCAGCATTCTACGTGACTATAACATATCTTTTGACAGTTACCCAGATTGAATTACCCAGAGTTCAATTCCCAACTGCGATGTCAGACACACAATCTCTAAATACCTTGTTGTTAGAGGTCACGATTTCTTCAAAAAATGAACGTGTCTTTATTCGTGATTTGAGTGACCTTACTTTGCCAATGATCTTTGATGCTTGGTGGGCTTCAATAAATGAAGGCTCGAAGCGGCCTGTTGCTTGGAATAACTCTAGACATGCGCCTTCGTGGAGATTCTACTTACACTGCGGAATTGAGAAGGCCGGCCGCCCCGGCATCATATGTATCGTTTGTCATCAAGTTCTTCGCCATCCATCAGAACCTGGGACCAGCTCAATGGGCAAACGCTTGCTGGCAAATGAGCATATCGCAAAGTTGAACGAATTAACAGTGTCAGCAGTGACCGAATGGACTAGTTCAACGGTCGATGAAACAGCTTTGGCCATACTCACGCGGGAAGGTAGTAGAGGAATTCCGATTGTAAGTTTGCGAAGAAAATTCAAATTTAACATTCAGGTATTAGGTATACTTACTGAATTGACAGACAAAATGCTCTAAACTGGCAGAAAAGAACTTTCAAACAGCAGGATTTCACCAAGACACCTGGAATCGTTACCTCATGTTAGGTTTTGTTTTGGCTGATATTCCATTGAATGCAATATCCAACCTTCAGCTACGACTGTCATATAACGCATCACGAAGCGAACTGGTGTTACCGTCAGCTAGCACCCTGAGTAACATTTGCCGGAGGGAATACACATTGACAGTGGATGCAATTAAGAAGCAACTGCCATCATGGAACAAAGGCAGTTTAGCTGTAGACTGATGGACATCGACAAACAAATTAGCAATAATATCGGTCATTGCCTATTATATGGATAGAAATTGGGCTTGGCGAGAAGTACAACTGGCGTTCGATGAGGTTGATAGCCCATTTATTTCCTATTTCAAAAGCTCATTAACGATTACACGTCAAGGGTCAGCATATGGGAGCACGGCTTGCTGGACATTTGAAGGAAGTCCTTCACCATTTTGAGCTAACTGAGGGCTGTTTGCTTGGAATTACAACCAATAACGCTTCCTCAAATTATTCAATGATTCGCAAACTACAAACTCCACTTGAGGCCTGCGGAATCGAATGGCCCGCATTGAGAAACCACATACCATGCATGGCGCACGTCATTCAGCTTGCTTTGGGTGCATTCATGAGCACTCTAGATGAAAAAGGCCGCACAAAGTCTTGGGAAGCCCATGAGCGCGATCAGCAATTTCGACAGAATGAAAGCACAGCTATTGGGAATAGTCAAAGACTTCGAAAAGAGGCCAATGCTAGAATCAACAAGGTGTCGGCCATGAGACTAGGTTTAGCAAAGATAATTGAGACAGTACGGATTTCAACATATTTTGAAAGTGCTGAAACTGACCTTCATATAGCAGAGAATGCTTGCTGTATTGATTACACTGACACCTGGTCTTCGAAACGAGTTCATTGACTGTCAAAAAGCCAAAGTCCTGATTTCACTACTACCCATTATGGAGGGGAAGACACAGTGGGACTCGACACTGGAGTTGCTAGAGCGCGCCCACCGATTATGTGAATTCACACATGAGTGGCTCAAAAACCCCAAACACAGCGATTACCAGCCACTCTTCACAACACAAGATGAGTGGACTATTGTTAAGTATCTCGTGGATGTTTTACGGCCATTCCGGTACTGGACCATGTGGATGTCGACACGGCATACCGTTACTCTGGATCACGTCATTACTGTCTACAATGACATGTTTAATCACATGGATGGCATGATGCGAGCTTTAGCCAAGAAGAAGACACCGTGGAAGGAAGACCTACTCTTTGCGGTGAAGTTTGCACCGCAAAAGCCGTTCAAATAATATACTGAAGTTACTCCAACAACTGGTATGCATCTCGTTTCGGCACACATCCTTTATCCTTTCTGGAAGCTGCGATCGTTTAGGAAGTGGGACAAGGGAATGGATATCAATCCTGAAGACGAGACTTCTTATACTACCCAATACCAGGAGGCCTCTCTGAAGTATGTGGAGAATGAATCCCGTGCCAAACACAGACGTTTGCCGGTCACTCAATCTGAAAACATACAGAACAACAATCTCAGCTTCTCCGCAATGGCTTCTAAATCAGGTCAATCATTGTATGATCTATATGATTTGTCCAGCGATGACGGAGAATACTTAATGCCTAACAATGTGGCTGATACGACACCTGGACGAAGCGATTGTACGGCACGCTTATTGACAGCCGCAAGTCTCTATTTGAACTCACCTCGCGAATTACCACACAACTGAGGGCAAAGTAATCCGAATCTCAATGATTACCACTGCAACCGAATGGAGATTAGTAGAAAATTGTGGTTAACGGAAATCACTGACTGGTGGCGGCAGCAAGAAGAAATGCACTCAAAGTACGCCGATCTCTCCAATGTGGCTCGGGACATATTCTATATCATACCACACGGTGTTGGAGTGGAGGCCAGTTTTTCCCTTGGGTGAGATGTGATCAGATGGAGGCAGTTGAAATTCACAGGCGAGAGACCTCGCGAAAATGTTGTGGTAAGGCAGTTCGCTCGAGCCAATAACTGATTACAGGCTGGCGATGACCCGGTATCGGATTCGAACAGGACTGAAAACGACATGGACATGAACAGAGAGGTGCAGGAAAACAAGTTGCATCGAATGGCCATGGTCCACAACATTTTGGAGATGTGGCAGGGTAGCCAAAAGCTACGAGCTACCCAGAAGGAATCTCGGGCTCAAAATCAACAAATGACAGCCGTGGGATACATTCCGGACACGGAAGAGATCGTCAAAGTATCCTGGTCAAATTTTCAACACGATTGTTGCGGCTGCATTTGGATTGTCGGAAAATCACCTGTGCCACCAGCTTTGTCTGCCAAGGACCTCCCTGGAGGACGAACGCAAGGATTGAATGTCTGCCGAATCAAACGAATCCACTGCCATCCTGCCGAAAGTGATCTGGATATCTCACCTGAACGCATTTCAGACACCGAAAATTGGCTTTACTGGAATGGGGACTTGGAAAATCCAAATGCCAGTGAAGACGACTGCGAGGCAGACTATGAATCAGACATGGAACTGCACCATGGCATTGACGATTCCGAAACCCCGGAGCAGTGGAATGTTAGTGCCGCACCAACTGTTCGTGGATTGATCCGGCCTATACGACGATCAAAGAAGCAGGTTGAAATGACGTTGATGACGGTTAATATAAAGGAAACACGGAGGAATAAGGGGATCAAGAAAAAGCAGGACAGACTGCGTCAATGTATTATCACCAAGTTCATTATGTAATTTGACTGAGCATTTTATTTAGAGATGTATTATGGATGAATATTGACCAGTCGGGGGGGAATATTGGTCAATAAACGAAACTATAGCAGGCAGTATGCATCATATGGCAAGATATATAAATTTAAACCGGATGAGAGCGACTTGTGCTGGAATATTACTCGGCTCAGCTATGCCATTGAGCCAAGTCTTGCTCATGGTGAAAGGCATCCACAAAGTTCAAATATTTATGATTGCAATTATTAATGGCAGCAGATCATAATCACAAGGTACATTAAAATGAGCGTCAACAGAGCGTCAACAATTTTTAGTCTTGTAAGTACGGTAATTGTAAGGTGAGGCGGTCGCTGCTATACATAAGCATCATACTGGCAGCCATTCTTCGGAAAGAAGTTCAAGACACGATCACTGCCCCATTGTGAAAATGAGCGTCAACGGAGCATCAACGATTGTTTGTCTAGTAAGTACGGAAATTGTAAGGTGACGTGGTCTCTGCTATCCATAAGCATCATGCTGGCAGCCATTCTTGGCAAAAAAGTAGAAGACCTGATCACTGCCCCATTCTGGAAATGAGTGTCAACGGAGCGTCAACAATTTTGGCTGTGCATCTTGGGTAACCTAAGTGGCGATTGGTTGCAGCCATTCATAAACGAGGTATTAGCTACCTGTCATGTCAACAATAATACGGACACGCTTCCTGCCCCATCCTGAAAATGAGTGTCAATGGATTGTCAATGATTTTTGGTGTTGGATCTTGGGTAATCTAAGTGTCGCAATATGGTAATAATTCATTGACGGTGTCGTGGCTGCCTTTTCATTTGAAACAGTGCAAGACACATACATTACCTCATCATACAACTAAGCGTCAACGGAGCGTCAACACTATTTGGTCTTGCATATTGTGTAATCAACGCTTTGTGCGGATCAAGGAGCTCATAACTGACCTATTGACTGCCTCTATAGCTAAAAATGCAACATATAAAAGGAAAAACACGTATACCAAAATAATCAATGTCGCAGATTGCAAAAAATGCAAAAAGGGATCATTGGCTGTCGAATACCTAATTTTCATATTATATACTTATCCAGCTGCAACAGGAATAACAATATATAAATCTGCAGATCGAGCTGCTGGGTGACCCGCTGACAACCCGCCCGATTCAGACGGGCTGGGAGATTTGCATCGAACCGGACCCGAATTGACCGTTCAGGTGTATTGGCAACCCGGACTACCAATTTGGCAACCATTCGGTTCTGACCCGGACCCCGACCAGAAGTGACGGTCCGGAACCATTGCTAACACTAGTCATGGTATATGCTCATGATTTTGCGTTTCATTGGCTCGAAGATGCAGAATATCATACGCATCAACTGGCTGGTTCCATTCGTCAGGCCAAATGGCAGATCTCGCCACCAGTACAAACCAAATTTAGTAGTGAATGCCGTCTTTTGCCTGTCGCCTGTAGCAATACGAATTTGATGATGACCAGCCGCCAAGTCCAATTTTGTGAACCAGCAGGAGCGGTGGATTGAGTTGCGCAAGACTTCGATATGTGGAAAAGGATAACGATCCTTCATGGTTATGGCGTTTACTGCACTATAATCTGTCCACATGCGTAGTGTACCATTAGGGTTTGGCACGAATATTACTGGTGAACCGAAATTGCTTTGAGAGTGCTGAATCCAACCACAGGGAATTGTCCTGCCTATCTGCCACCGAAGCTCTTCTTCTTCACGTAGAGAGATGTGGTAGGGTGAGTAGAACGCTATTTTGCCATATGGGTGCGTTTCAATTTTGAAATCCCCCTGGATTCTTCTCCGCAAATTTCCATACATAGGCCTACTGAAAAGACTGTTGAATTGTGTCAACATGGCTTGAAACTGGCCTGCAGGTTCGTCCGTCAGAATTGTGTCGCCATCACTGCGGTGGTGCACTTCGATCGAGAAGGCCGATTTCTCCAGGCGAGTAGACAGGTTCTTAAGCTATGCCCTCCATTTGATTTAGATGGTGCTGAATTTTGCCTGCTCCACTATTCCTTCGTCGAAGTCCAAAGGGAGTAGGCCCGGCAGGTAATGTACTCGGTCATCCCTGCTTTCCTCCCTGCGGTTATCGGCGATCCACACCGGATTGCTGTCATGGTCAATTTGTTATCGTCGGTTTATATGACACATCCACCTATTGTGTAGTACAATATCACAGCCCTTGACGTCATAGACTGTGATATCGGCCTCATAGACATATAATGCCCTGAGTCATACTTTCAATTTGACTCATTGGCATTTCGCTATGCTATCCTCTGCATTGACATTGGCTGTCTGCACAATTATCGATCCCTCATCCTGTGCATTCAGGGCTGCCCCTCAGCATTTCAGTTCATCAATGAACTTCCGACCCACCTAGTTCTCCAACGCTCCATCATCATTCACTACTCTTGCCTTTGTGGTGCTCCCCCATCATCCTTTAGTTTGGTATCGTACTGTTCCATCGAATCATACTAGGTCGACCACTGAGTCATCTAGTTCATTAACTTTCAAGTGGTGGCAATGGGTGAAAAACTTGAATTGACTACCTGGCACCAGTTTCCAACCCATTGTGTTTGACGATACCGTACAGGATGGTGTCTTTATGCAACGGACTGCTGCAGCTACTGACCTCCTCTGTCTTTTCCGGCCTCAGAGTTCGAGTCTGAGAGACTCTCCAACACACACTCCGCCTTCCTGTCTGTCTCGTGCGTGTCCTCCTTCCCCTCAGCAAGCCGTGCAGTCTCCTTTCAACGGGTTCGTGCACCTCCCCTTTTCTTATCTTTACATTCGCATCCAGACTTGGCTTTTGGGGCATCTTTGCCAACCAAAGCTTGTTCAAGTAGCATCTTCTTCAAGTCGCGGTTTGTGCAATTGCGAGAGATATGTCCCACCTGGCCATAGTTATAGCCGGTCACACCGACATCTTTGGCTGGGCCAGCTGTGCCAGTTGTACCAATTTTCTTGGACTCTATCTCCCTAGCTGAAGCATTCATAGTTGTGGTAGAGTTGGAGCCACTTCCAGCTTGAGACTTGTTGTGAGACGAGTCCAATGTGCCATGGGTCTGCATGCGCTGTTCGAGAGTCGGAATCCTATTGCAGATGTCAATTTAACGGACCAAATCTTGATACACTCCCAGGTTGCCCTTTTCGATATTAAATCCGTAAGCGGCGGCTGACATTTCAGAAAACATAGGCTGGTGCGGATCCAATTTCGGACATAAGTGACGGAAATGCTCATCACACTCTGTCATCCATTCTCCCTGCGTTAGGCTCAGTTATTCCCATTCGCATTTGACCAGGTCCAACGTGTTGGACTAAATAAACTTGGCTCTAGACACTGTCGAAGAGGTGAACCATTCGATCTGAGTACTCATTGAGCAACGGTGCATGGCCGAGACCACTGCGTCACCTTTCAGTTGTAGCACTGCATGCTCTTCCCAGCCCGTTGTGCCGACCTGTGCACTGGCCTAGGCCAGATTCTTGACGTGACATTCCATAGCAATGAGTAAAGCGGTGAATCGTCCATGGTTCGTTTGCCCTCATACGTCGGATTGTTCGATGACTTGACCGATAAGCCACAGCTTCTACAACGGCGAGGGGATGTCTCGGCGAAGCCACAGCCCGCGAATAATATGGAGCTCCGTTCAGAGGAGTCACGGATCCCGAATAGGCCTAGAGGCCATTTGAAGGTGTTCGACACTGGAGTCGCATGTATTTGGATAGTCGTTAGTCATTGAATGACGCGTTTGAAAGCTCGCAATTCAGATTCCATGCTTCGGTTCTCCGATCAGAGATCTTTGACTTGGTGCAGCCGCATATGCATCTCCAGCCTGAGCTGTTCGTTGCCTGTCTGCTCCGGAGTGTCTGGCTCCTACTTGGACTCGTCGAGCCGTCTCTCCAACTTGGCGGATCAATGTTTCTCAATCTGAAGCTCCTCCTCCCACTCGTCAGGTACCTACTGAGAGGCCACTACTTCCCTGCTCGGGCCATCTTGGACGGGCTCAGTAGCCATCAAGTTCTTGACTCTAGCGGCCAAGCTCTCATTGAGATTGCAAATCATTGTGAATTTCTCGGGTTGTTCAATGCTCTCAGAGAGGTTAGGATTAATTATCTTCAACTGAACTTCCTACGTAGCCTGGATTCAGTTGATTGCTTGGTCAGACCAAAGCTGAAGGCGGTCGTCGATGATATTCATTCAGTTTCTGACGTATTCTGTTGTGCGAAGATCTGTATGTTGGAAGCCCATGGTGGCTGAGGTCTTAAACCTGCTGCTAAACCTAATCGACTCGGCATTGTGGATTTTGTCAGTACAACTGACATTGTGTGTGTTGTGGGTGTTGTGTGTGTTGTGTGTGTTGTGTGTGTTGTGGGTGTTGTGGGTGTTGTGTGTGTTGTGTGTGTTGTGTGTGTTGTGTGTGTTGTGTGTGTTGTGGGTGTTGTGGGTGTTGTGGGTGTTGTGGGTGTTGTGGGTGTTGTGGGTGTTGTGCGTGGTGTACATGTTGAGCGTGGTGTGTGTGGTGTACGACTTGTGCGTGTTGTGCGTGCGGTGCGTGTTGTGTGTGTTGTGCAGATTGTGCGTGTCGTGGGTGTCTTGAGTGATGTGGGTGTCTCCAGTGTTGTGGGTGTCTTGAGTGTGGTGGGTGTCTTGAATGTCGTGGGTGTCTTGAATGTCATGGGTGTCGTGAGTGTCATGGGTGTTGTGGGTGTTGTGTGTATCGTGGGTGTCGTGGGTGTTGTGGGTGTTGTGGGTGTCGTGGGTGTTGTGGGTGTTGTGGGTATCGTGGGTGTCGTGGGTGTCGTGAGTGGCGTGGGTGTCGTGTGTGTCCCGTGTGTCATGTATGTTGTGCGTGTTGTGCGTGTTGTGCACGTTGTGCGTGTTGTGCATGTTGTGGGTGGCGTGAGTGGCGCGCGTAGCAGGGTGGGCCGCAAAGTCGGAAGACCTGCGCGATTCTTCCGAACCACCGTCAGTCCACAGGTTCGAATACAATCCAAGTCAATCCGTCATCATGCGTCGTGTTTCAATCGCTTCTAATGCTTGTGACGCCGTCAGCAGTCGAGTGTTGCTAACAATGTGGGCAAATAGCCTCTCAGGAAGTGCAGTAGTGAATGATTTTGATGCTCGCATGACATCTCACTAGAACTCACTACTACCTGAGCCTCTCGCAGAGCCACACTAATGCAATAGAGCCATATGTAATGCGACACAGCTGCACCTTATCATGACCAGTGCCGTCCACCTCCATAAATGCAGCGAATACTTTGATTATGGGTAAATGATGTTGGATAGCACATTGATTGTCAAAGATGCTAGACCAAGAATCGTTGCTACTCTGTTGAAGATCATCTTATGAACGCGGTAGTTATTTCCTCACTCACATTTTCCCGCATACAGGTGGTAAATACTTACATTATGGGTTAATGTCATTGCGCAGCCCTTGGATCATCCAAGATGCAAGACCAACAATCATTGATCGTCTATTAATGCTCATTTTGAGAAGTTAGTAGCGATGTCGTCATTGGAATTTGAGCCTAGAAAGACGGCCAATAGTTTAATTATGTGTTAACGTTGTTGGACAGCCCTTGGATTATGCAGGATGGTTGACCGAACATTGTTGATACTCAGTTGATACTGATATCTAGGATGGGGCTATGACGGTGTCGCTTTCGGTTTAACCTATGAAGACGATCAACACTTTCACTCGGAAAAGTTATGTCTATCGAGCTATTCAATTGCCAAAAGTGTAAGACTAAAAATTGTTGACACTCTGTTCATGTTCACCGTGATCCGCAGTCAACATTCATTGTATGCTCAACCTTTGTATGCTGAAATGCATATTGTCATTATTCACAGCCACTATATCATTTCTATGAATAATCATTTGCATAGAAAACTTTCATGGCGTGTCAATTTCTGATACAACGCTTCACGCTGTATCTGAGCGATGGCTGAAGTAGCTCTATCACAATGCTATGCTTTCGGCTAAGAACTTATGGCATGTATATCCATCGACTTGTTTTTTTTTAATATAGCCCGACTTCCTTATATTTCTTCATCCAGCTCCTTCTAGTCAATTTGCATGACATACTATATGCTACTTCCAAAGTATCGAAGATGTGCACTATGTCTGATGTAAGCGTTATGCAGTTGAATGTATGCATGAATGGAGCTCGACAGTCGTCATTCATACAAGTCCACCTTGTGCATTGACAGCTCCTACTATAACTCTTATGACATACCTGACTTAAATTGTATTAATAAATTTTATCTCCAATTTACTTTTTGCTGTCACTTAGCTGTAATAAGCAAGACGATATCAAGTTCTTTGGTTGTCTAACAACTTGATTTGGAGTTTAGATCTTGTGCATGGTATGTATGACCCTTGCACATGCACAGACGAATAACAATGTCTCACAATTTGCTCAATCATATGAAGCCCAAGCTGACACACTGCAAATGGGTACACGAATTGCTTTTCAAATAGATATGCCATCAAATATCGCGATTTGGCTTTCTATTCATCCAGCAATGCACCAGATATCATAATGTCTTCGTCTGAATCCAATTTCGATATGGTAATTAGGTAGGGAGACATTTGCACCATTAAAACCTAATTGGATCAACACGATTCGCTTTTTTGATCTGAGACAAATCGGGCAAAGTATCAGGCGGGAGAGGTGTTATGCCTTTGGGTGCCTTTTGATTCGCGGAACGTAGCCTCATATGACTACTTCGAGCTTGACAAGTCCTTTGCAGATTTTGCCATATTCCAGGGACGATATCCAGAGGTTTCAACAGCCCTCCAAATATTTTTGGTGCAGGGGGGAGTACAACTTCATCTATTTGTGGCCTAACCACTTCCACAACATTCGATTCCGCTGTCCCATACTTCTTATCAGTTTCACAGCAGTATCGTGGTGCTTCCCCCGATCCCGGTTGTGTCAAATCATCAAGGTTCATGGGCATCTGCCGAAAACTCTCAATGCGGTGCTTGACTGTGTTGGAAATTGTTCCCATTACGCAGCCCAGTTCCTCATCTTCACTCCGCATGCCCAGCTCCATATGTTCCTCATCATCCTTCTCCTCTTCACCATCCTGCTCATCATCAGACCTTGCAAGATCGTTCAGACTGTCTCTGATAGCATTGAACATCTCCAACAATGTTTTTACAACCTTTCTGGTTGTCAATTCTGTCTCTTCACCATTTCCCATATCTTCCTACCCCTGTTCAATTGCAGTCTCGGCATCTTGGACTGGCTTTCTTGTAACAGCGTTTACACTGTCCACAAAATCCTCGATGCATTTCACTGTCACTTCATCGATTGAAAATTGCATTTCTCGTCATTTGTCCGCTACAAACATCTTTTCTCAGGGTAAGCTGCAAAATGGTTGGTGTTAGCAACAGTTCTGGATTGCTAGGCCGCGGTCTGGGTTGGAACCAGAACCGTCGCCCCGGTTCGATTCTGGCCACACCAAGGAACAGCACCACCTGATGACGATCGGTTCCACACCCGAACCGCAACTAAAACCACCGTTTGTTGGCTCTGTCTAACATTCGCCAGAGCCACATTCGCACAAACTCAGAACTTTGACTCTAATTGAGTATTTGGGTTCTGATCGTATCACAATCTGATATACATGTAAATGATCCAGTTACGCATGCTCTTTCACCTCCTGTTGTTTAAATTGTGATCGGATCACAAATTGTAGAACAGGACTTCAAGCACTATGCAAACTGCATCTTCTATGGATACGTCATATAGTGACACAATCAGAATTCATACAGTTCATTGGAGCCAAATTTCATAATTCATGAGATTGTGAAACAGGCCAACAATCACCGGGTATGGTGAGGGTGCGTTGTATGAATTGGTTAATCCTGTTGCAACGGTTCCAGTTGGGTTCCAACGCGGCGCCAGAACGGAACCGCAGATTTGTGCCTGTTGTTATCAGTAGCAATGCTCACAGGGATGCGAGCCATTCTTCTTTGAACTGCAGTGTATGTTAAGTCGCATGATCATGTCGTCAAGTGGATCGTTTTTGATTGTCCATAATGGCTCACCGGAAGAGGTGAAAGGTTCAATTTCCGAGTATTGCCCATTGGTATTGACATTGATTTTCCTGCCGAGCGCATTGTTGGATTCGTTAGATATTGACCATATGCAGACAAGCTGAGTCTTTTTGCCAAGGTTGGTAGGTTTGTTCAATTTGAACAAAGCAAAATCTGCATTTTGATCGTCACTTTATTGGGAATAGTAATGCTAAACGTACAACATGACTTGATTTGTAGGGTCTATATCTTGGAAGATCCGGGGATTTCATGAGAGTACAATTGCAAGACTTCAACTCGCTCCATGATTTGCTGTTCATAATCAACACACATGAGATTTCGGCCCTTGTACAGCTCTATTTATCCCTGGAAACACACAGGCAACATTGGCCTGACTCACTGCAAATTGCATGATGGTTGTAATCAGCTGTACCTTGCAGCTATACGCAGCAAAATTCATCTTGAGTTGAATGTTCAAGTCGGCTGCTATTCATTCCATTTTGACTGTATGCTAACTAAATTTCCCTCAGGACTTCCCACTTCTTTTCATTATCATCTTCCTCTCCTTGTCATCACCAGCAAATCGTGGCTACACAACGACCTCAGCAATGTGAGAGTGGACCCGAATCAAGTCGACTGACAGGCGCTTCGCACAACCCGCCACTCTCTGGGACAAATCCACAGCGCGGTGATCATTTTACCCACTGCGACCCGGCCAATGCACCTACTGCGACCCTGCCAATGCACCCACTGACCAGATAGCCCAGGACCAACATCGAATATTCATTCATAGAACCAGACCCAGCGAGAAAATGAATCAGCTTGCAAATGGATGTTAGTAAGTCCATATCACAGTAGATGGCCGTCAACTAACCGGATAATATGCAGCTAATCTATGATGAACGCTATGTGACCAATTGATTGCTGCTGATACCTGGAAAGCTTTTTCATCGATCATGGCTAGTGTTAGCAACGGTGCCGAAAATTCACTTTAGGTCCGGGTCCGGGTCCAACCTGACCCGTTGCCAAATTGGCGGTCCGGGTTGTCAATGAACCCAAACTGTCAACTCGGGTATGGTTCGATGGTAAATTCCCAACCCGTCTGAATTGGGTGGGCCGTCAGCGGGTCGCCAAGAGTGTCCATCCATTGATTCAATCAAGGCTCTTGCTTTTCGAGTAAGTGAATAGTGTCTTCTCAATATCACGTTTTCAACTACCAAGGATATGTTTTTGCATGCTTTGCAGCTTTCAATATCGATTAATTCGGAATCAGTATTTTACTATTGATACATTGTATTTTTGCCTATCAAGGCAGCCAATATTTCTATTATGAACGCGGAGATTAGCGTGATGCCTTGATCACCAAATATGCAACAACTAAAACTGTGTACGCTCCATTGACACTCATTTTCAGGATGCGGCAGGGAGCATGTCACTGTTGTATTTGCCAGTAAAGGTTGCCAACATTTGATAAATAGACGTCTGCAACCAATCAGAACATAAATTACCCCGGATTCAAAGCTATAAATCGTTGATGCTCTTTTGACGCTCATTATCAGGATGCCGCAGCGAGCATATCACTGCAATTTTTCGCAGTAAAGGCAGCCAATATCTGATAAATGGAGGTCTACAACTGATCGGAACATAAATTACCCAAGATGCCAAGTCCAAAATCATTCACACTCTGTTGACGCTCATTCTCAGGATGCGGCCGGGAGCATGTCGCTGCAGTTTTTCGCAGGAAAGGCTGTCAATATCCGGCAAATGAATGTCTACAACCAATCGCAACATAGATTACACAAGATGCGAAGCTACAAATAGTTGACGTTCCATTGACGCTCATTCTGAGGATGCGGCAGGGAGCATCCTACTGTCGTTCTTCCCAGTAAAGGCTGTCAATATCTGATGAATGGATGTCTACAACCAATCGGAAAATAGATTAGCCACGATGCGAAGATTACTATCGTTGACGCTCCGTTGACGCTCATTCTCTGGATGCGGCAGGCACCATGTCACTGTCTCTTTTGCCGATAAAGGCTCCCAACAAATCGGTTATGCCTCACAGCTAACGAATTGTTGTTTAATTACTGTACTTATAAAACAACGAATCGTTGATGCTCCGTTGATGATCATTTTTGATGTATTGTCCATTCAACATCTGCTGCCATTGATAATTGTTTTCATCATGATTCGAACATATTGGTAAGCTTTCTGCCACGTTGAAACTTGGCCCTGTGACAAAGCCGAGCGCAGTAACATTCTTGCACTGTTTGCTCTCACACGACTAAAATTTATGTATCTTGCCAGAAGCTTCATTGTGCCTGCTATACATCTGTTTATCAACCGATATTGACAAGCTACTGCTTGCCATTTGCCCATAATATATCACTAACTAAAACTCTAGTTCAAGATACATACAGAAGCTGGTGAAACACTGAGGCATTCTGTCCTACTTGATTTTCACTCCCTCATTCCTCCTCGTCTCCATTGCATTGACCGTCATTGACACCTGTTCAGCCTGTCTTTATGACTTCCGTGTAGGCCAAATCAATCCGCAAAGATTTGGCGCGGTGATCACATCCTGCTGCTCTGGGCTGTCTGGATCCTCGATGCTATTATCTTGCTCCATATCCGATTCAACGTCCGCCACCCAATCGTCTTCGCTCTCGTTCAGATTATCTAACTCCCCATTCCAGTTAAGCCAATCTTCAGTATCCGAAATGCTTTCAAGTGCGCTATCTTCATCACTTTTGACTGCATGATGGTTGATTGTTCGGATTTGGCAGACATTGATTATTTGAGTTCGTCCTCCAGGGAGGTCCTTCGCAGACAAAGGTGGTGGCAATGGAGATCTTTCTGACAATTTAAATGCAGCCGCACCATTGTGTTGGAAGAGTGCCCAGGATGGATTCACAATCTCTTCCGTGTCTGAAATGTATCCCATGGCGGTCATCTGCTGGTTTTGAAGGCGAGATTCCTTTTGCGTAGCACATATGTGTTTGGCTGCCCTGCCACATTTCCAAAAAGTCGTGAACATTGGCCATTCTGTGCAATTTTCTTTCCTCCACCTCTTTCTTCATTTCCGTGTGGTTTTCTGTGTTCATTGTATTCAATTCTGGGTCAGCGCCTGCCTAAATCCCGTTGTTGGCTCGAGCGAACTGTCTTACAACGACTTTTTCGCGAAGGCACTTGCATGTGGTTTTTGACTGCCTCCAGCAGATAACATCTCGGCCGAGGGAAACACTGGCCTCCACTCCGACACTATGTGGTATGATGGACAATATGTCGCATGCCACATCAGAGTGATTGGGGTACTTGGAGTGCGTTTCCTCCTGTTGACGCCACCAGTCGGTTATGTCTGGTAACTGAAATGTACTGCTAATCTCCATTGGGTCGGAGTGGTAATCATTGAGATTTGGATTAATTTGCCCCGAGTTCTTTGGTGCTTCAGGTGGCAAATTCAAATAGAGCCTGGCGGCGGTCGATAAGCGTGCTGCACGATCGCTTCATCCCGGTGTAGTCTCAGCCACATTGTCAGGCATCAAGTATTCTTCATCATCGCTGGACAGATCACATGTATCAAAGGTTGATTGACAGGATCCTGAAACCGTTCCGGAGGGGATAAGATTGCTCCTCGGTAAGCTTTGGGGTTTATCGACCGGCACACGTCGCTGTTTGGCACAGAATCCATTCTCCACATACTTCAGAAAGGCCTCTTGGTATTGGGTAGTATACGATCTCTCGTCCTCAGGATTAATATCTATTCATTTGTCCCGCTTTCTACACGATGGCAATTTCCGGAAAGGATGGAGGATATGTTCAGAAATCAGAAGCATGCCCGTCGATGGAGGCACTTCAGCATCATATTTGGACAGCATCTGTCGAGCTATCTTCACGGCAAAGAACAAGTCTCCCTTCCAAGGAGTCCTTTTCTTAGCCAATGTACTCATTACGCCGTCTATTTGATCAAACACATCATTGTACTCTGTGCTAACGTGATGCAATGTGACTATATGCCTCTTCGACATCCACAGGGTCCAATATCGGAATAGCCTGAACACTTCCATGACATACTTCAGAATGGTCCATCCATCCCGAGGTGTGAAGAGTGGCTGGTAATCGCTGTATTGTGGGTTTTAAGGCCACTGGCGTGTGAATTCACGTAATCGGAAGGCGCGCTCGAGCAACTCCAGGGTTGAGTTCCAACGGGTCATGACGTCTATGATCGGAAGTACCGTGATAATGACTTTGGCTTTACGACATTCAATGAACTTGTTCCGATGACCCGGTGTTAGCATGATCCCTACAGCAAGCATTCTCTGCTACATGAAGGTCAGTTTAAGCACTTTCAAAATATGTTGAAATACGTACTTTCCCAATTATCTTTGCTAAACCTTGTGTCATGGCTGACACCTTATTGATTCTAGCGTTGCCCTCGTTTCGAAGCCTTTGTCTCTTCCCAATGTCTACGCATTCATTCTCTCCAAATTGCTGATCACACTCATGGGCTTCCCAAGACTTGGTGCGGCCTTTGACACCGAGACTGCTCAAGAATGCACCAAAAGCCCTCTGCATGATGTGCGCCATGCAAGGTATGTGGTTCTTCACAGCAGGCCACCTGATTCCAGAGGCCTCAAGTGTTGATTGCAGTACGCGTGTCATCGAGTAATTTGAGGAGGAATTATCAGTCGTGATTCCAAGCAAATAGTCGTCGGTAAGCTCAAAACGATCAAGAACGTTCCTCCAATGTATGGCTTGCCTTGCTCCAGTATGTTGGCCCTTGACCAATCCTCCTTTATTAGCTTTCGAAAAGAGATAAGAACAGGCGATCAACCTCATTGAATGCGAGTTGAATTTCACGCAATGCCCATTGTCGATGCATATAGTCCGCAATGATCGACATTATAACTAGTGTATTCGTTGATGTCAATCCGTCCAAAGCTCAACTAACTTTATTTCGTGATGGCAATTATTTCTCAATTACATCCACGGTCAATGCATATTCCCTCGGGCAAATATTGCTGAGGGTTGAAGCTGATGGCAGCACTAAGTTATCGCGTAACGCCTTATATGACAGTCATTGATCTAGATTTGATATAGTGTTCCATGGCATATGAGCTGAAACGAATCGTAACATGAGGAAGTGATTCCATGTGTCTTGGTGAAATTCGGAAGTTTGAAAGTCCTTCGCTGGAGGTTTAGAACGTTTTCTCTGTCATTTCTGTCAATATGGATCAATGTGGATGTCAAATCTGATCTTCCTCTGTGAACTTACTATTGTGATTCATCAACTTCCTTGCCTTTTCAGGATCGCCAAAGCTGTTTCATCGACAGTCGAACTAGTCAATTCAGTGACCGCTGGCTCCGTTAATCCTAGTGTGAGGAACAGGTCCGGGTAACCAGCCAGCGGTCGGGGTTTTGACGTGCGGTTCCGATCTGTTCGGTTCCCGAACCGGCCAAAAACCCAAACCGCTTTTGTCCTGGTGGGTTGTTACCTGGCCCGGACATAGAACCACGGGCATTTCGCAGGGTTGGAACCAAACCGCGGTTCCAAATATACGGTCATCACAGCTTTAGTTCCAATTAAGTATATGACTTCTGATCGTATCATGTCATGATCAGTACGTAAATTGTGCAGTTTTAGCCCCTCTTTCACCTCCTGCATTCGGATTTGCGATCGGACTGATATTGGTTGAGTGGCTGTGAAATAAAGGCGATTGTTAAGCGAATTTCGCGGGTTTTCGATAGCGCCTCCACGATCATTGGTCCGATCGCAAATCTGAATGCGGGAGGTGAAAGAGGGGGTAACACTGGTCAATTTACGTACTGATCATGTCATGATACGTTCAGAACTCAAATACTTAATTGGAGCCAGAATTGTGCACATGAAATGCCGGGTTTTTGTGGGTAAAACCGCCCCATTTCCTACGGTCCGGGTGCTTAGTGTGGTAAGACCCGTTGCAACGGTCCGGTTTTGGGTGGAACCGAACCCGGAACTGACCGGGGAATTTGGACCCATTGCTAACACTAGTTAATTCGTTTAACTTTGTGATCTGTGCTTTTGCCAGCAAGTGTATCCCCATTGAGCCAGTGCCGTGATCTGATCAATGGCGAAGAACGTGATGACAAACGATGCATATGATGCCAGGGCTGCCAGTGTCCTCAATTCCGCAGTGTAAATACAATCGCCACGAAGGCTCATCTCTAGAATCATTCCATGTAATAGGCTGCTTTGGGTCTACGTTCATTGAAGCCCACCAAGCATCGAAGATGAGTTGTAAAGTAAGGTCGCTCAAATCACAAATGAAGACACGTTTATTTTTGGAAGAGAATAATAACTTTGAGCAATGAGGTGATCAAAGATTTCGAATCCGACATGGCGGTAGCAATTAGTCAGCTGGGTAATCCAACTTGAAAGACTGCCAAGAGTAAAGATACAGCAAAGCAAGCTGCGGGTTCTTAAATATTGACTCTACTGCTACAAGTAACAAAAACAGATCTGTAAGACATTGCATGCATATCTCTGAAGTTGTATACAAGGTTAGATTGCAAAGACTGACCACGTAAAACTCAATTTAGGAACAGCACAATGCAGTTCATTGCTGTGTAGTGGTCTGACCCCCCACAGAAACTGTTGACGCTGTGCGGGTGTTCAAGTGTAAGAGGCGGACGCAATATCGTCACTAGCATTTTTACGAATAGGGGCTGCCGATGGGTTCATGGGCGGTTTGCTACGTTCCATTGCCGTTAGATTATTCAAGATGCAAGATCAATAATCGTGGACGCTCCGTTGACTCTCATTCTGGGAGATGGTAACAACCTCGTCGTAAGCATTTTTGCCTAGAAAGGTGGTTAATTGTTTGATTATGGATCAAGATAGTCTCACAGCCCCTTGATATTTCAAGATAAAAGGCATACAATCGTTGACGCTCCGTTCACGTTGATTTTTAGGCCATAGTGACGCAATCGTCGCAAAGATTTTTGCCTAGAAAGGCGACCGATAGTTCGATTATCAATCAAAGTAGTCTGACAGCCCATTGCTATTCCAAGATGCAAGGCATATAATCATTGACGCTCCGCTGATGCTCATTTTTAGGGCATAGTGACGAAGTCATTGAATGTATTTCTGTCTAGAAAGGCGGCCGCTAGTTCGATTATGGATCAAAGTAGTCCCACAGCCCATTGATATTGCCAGATGCAATGGCTAAAATTGTTGACGCTCCGTTGAGGCTCATAATTAGGGCACAGTGACGAAATCATTGAAAGTATTTTTGCCTACAAAGGCAGCCGATTATTCGATTATGGTTTAATGTCACCGCACAGCCCTTGCATTGCCCATGATCCAAAGCCAGAAGTTGTTGACGCTCCGTTGACGCCCATTTTTAGGACAAAGTAGCGATGTTGTCCCGACCATTTTGGAGTTGAAAGGCGGGCTATTGTTCGATTATAAATGAACGTTGCAGTGAACACATCTGGATTTTCCCTGGTGCAATGCCACTAATTGTTGACGCTCCATTGACGCTCACCTTTGAGCTCGCCTTAGAGACATACTAACAGTCATTGGGTGCTCATCAATTGTATATAAAATCAATGCAGTCATTTTTGGCAGCCAGTATACGGTTTCTATGTATCATCATTCGAATCCAAAATTTTCGAGACATCTCTGTTTCTGAGCCACCACCATACATGTCATTTGCATGATGAATGACGTAAGTCCATGCCATTTCAGTGCTTTCGGCCAGCAATTTACCGCATAAACATGCATGTACAGGTTTTAGATATTTATAACGCGACGTCCTCACCATTCAGTATCCAGCCCATTCTCCTCTATTTCCATGACGTAACATCAGCAATTTTCGATTTTTGGTCCCTGTGCAGGAAGTCTGAGTGGAGAGTTATGTAGTTGGCTGCATGGATCAATGAAGACTGATGGCTGTCATTCCTCTGGGTTTCAGATGTGCCTTGACCGCTCCTTCTATGAGTCATATGTCATCACTGACTTACACTTTGTTACTGAATTTCGTCTCAAATTTATGTTTTGTGTTATCATTTAACCATAACATGCAACGCCCTATACAGTTTACTGTTCATCAATCTACTCGGTTTGGTGTCTAGAACATTTGCATGGCTAGTACAACCCTTGCACACACACTGACAAATAATCATGTCTCACAATTTGGTCACTGAAATCCAGCGAAAGCTGACAGGTAACAAAGTAGGTACAAATTGCTTTTACCTGAGATACATCGTTAAAAATACATATTTGGCCATCGATTCCTCCAGTGAGGCAGGAGCCATAACCATGTCTTCGTCCGAATCCGATTTCGACATTGTAATTAGCTAGTGACGCTATATGCTGGGGTAAATGCTCACGGGTTGAACTGGCGTCGCAATCTCCCTCTGCGACGAATTAGGCACTGCGTCCCGCATTAGAGATACTATGGGATTGTCTGCCTGAAGTTTCACCGAACCCAGCCTCATTTGACTACATCCCTGGCGAGACGTCACTTGCGGCATTTGGGATTATCCAGGGACAATATCAAGAACCTGCATAGGATCTCCAACTGATGTTGGTGATGGTGTGGCTGCTGTCGTGTCTGTTTGGGGCTTCACAACTGCCAGAACCTTCAATGAAGTTGTCCTGTACATTATATCTCTCTCACTGAAGTAGTCGGCTGCATACCCCTATCCCGGTTGAGTCAGTTCATCAAGCCTCATCTGCTTCTGCCCAAAGCTCCCCATGCGGTGCTGTACAGTTTTGAAGATTGTGCCCATCACCCAGCCAGGTTCATTATCTTCGCTCAGCTTGCCAAGCGCTGTATCCTCTCCATCATCATCCTCATCTTCCTCATCCACCTCATCATCGGAACTTGCAAGATCGCTCAGAGTTAGTCCGATAGCATTCAACATCTGGTCGAACATTGTTTCAGACTTTGTGGTTGTCAGTCGCCCCTTTTCCTCATTCGTCATGTGTTCCCACTCTTTCATAATCGCTGTCTCTGCGTCTTGGACTCGCTGTCTTGCCACAGCAGTCTCGCTATCTACATGATCCTTGATCCATTTCTCTTTCTCTTCACTACTTGAAAAGTGCGTTTTCCGTCGTCTCTCCGCCGAAAGCGTCTTTCTAGATCGGAAGCTGCGCAATGCTCCCAACACTCGGACCCTCTCTGACTCCAAGCCACTATTGCCTTGATTCCCTTGATGACGTCATTGTGTCGATTTCTTGGTCAATTTGCCGTATTTGCCCGCAGGAAGTGGCAAAAGGTTCATATTCGGAGCATTGACCATTGTATCCTGTGTTGACCTTATTGTTTGGCGAGATGTTGGATGTTGCAAGATATGGACCACATTGAGGCAAGCTGAGTCTTTTATCTCAAGGTTGGTAGGTTTCATCAATTTAAACAAAGCAAAATCAGCATTTTGACCGTCACTTCATTGGGAATAGTCATGCTAGCTAAACGTTAAGACTTGATGGTTAGTGTGTGATTCACGTAAGATCCCGGCAATATGTTGAGACAAACATCTCCAGACATCCTTTCCGTCGAAGGATTTCCTTGTTATATCTATCAAACATGGGATAGCAGCTGTCATTCATCAGGATATATCCCTGCAAACAAACGAACAACATCGCACCGACTTACTGCAAATTGCGCGACCGTTGGAATTCCCTCGAGCTATACGCAGTGCAGCTATACACAGCCGTATTCAGCTTCAATTGAAGATGCAAGTTGGCCGTCACTGGTTCCATTTTGACTTGTAGCAAACTATACAATCTTCAGGACTTCCCACTTCTTTCAGTGATCATCTTCCTCACCATTCCACAACAGCAAGTCATGGCGCCAGAAATAGTTCACCAGGTGTGATTGAAGGCGAATCGAGCCGGACGACAGGTGCTTCAAAGAATGCGCCACCCTGTGAGACACAGCAGCAACGCAGACACCAGTTAGTTCACCACGACACTGCAATTGTAGGAACCGACATTATTACCCAGGATGCCCATCTACAAATGGTACATGAAACCGGAAGCAACAAGAATACGAAGCAGCATGCCATTGGATGTGGGTCAATCCATATCGACGTAGATACCATTCAACCTACAGTATAACGCACAGCTGGGGTACGTAGAGCGCTATGTGATGAATTCATCACTGCCCGGCACGGCAAACCTCAATGGTTGCCCAAGGCATATGACCGCACCGTCCGCGAAATTGAACATCACCAGGTTGTCAGGTCTGGTATTTTTGCAAACCAATTTGGTGATAAACATCCCTGGGAATGGACAGAACAGGCTTTAAAGATCTCAGAGGAGGCTATGCAGTCGTATATGGTTGAGGTAACAGGCGATTCTCACTCTAGCAGCAGCAACTAATTTCTTGCTGCTTTTCAACATGTCAGGTACTATGACAGGACAAGGAGGTCGGGTACACCTTGAACAGTCCGACATGCATCTTGCCTTGAATATAGCCAAAATGGCTAAAGAAGGGATTTTGCTTGCCAGAACTGAGAAAACCCAACAACTAATCAAGAAACCACGCGCGGCAGGTCGAGAAGAGAAGAACGGTGTTTAATGTTTCCCGGGCATAACAAGATGAACGCCGCAATAGAAATACATCGGGCAATGGTTCGGGGAAATCAAACGGCGGGCTGCTTTGCTAGCTGAAATGGCACACCAAGGAATCCACAGACTTGCCTGAGGCGCAAAGGAAAGGGTGCACTTCCACCACGACCGGCGCCACCGAGCCCCGGAACGCCACCCATGCCACTTGATAATAGTGAGATGACTCAAAGCTCCGAAACAGAAGGTGTGCCACCCAGATATGCACATATACATTCCCCGCTTCCCTGCGCTCGATTTCAGAAACTTGATCTATATGCCAAGGATCTCATGCACGATAAAGATCATAATCCAGATTTGCTGAATGATGAAGGTCCATTCACAGGTTAGTACACTATCAGTGGCGTGGAAATCCAGCTAACAGCCATTTTGTAGAAGACAGCAGCCTTTTGAGTGAACATGACAGTGAAGACGAGAGTTGACGGAAGGGAACAGAATTTGTGAGCATTATCATTACCTGCTATTAGCACATCGGCAACAACTATAGTTTCCGTCGGAAAGACCAGGGTGTTCCGGAGGGCTCTGACGGCTCTGAAGGAAACACGTACCCTCTGACGGAGAATTACATTCTGCCCGTCGCCCAGGCGACGTGTCACGTTGCATATCATCAGCAAATTGTATTTTAGTCACTGGTCTGAGAGGATGTGGAGTGTAAACTTAGATTCGTCAATTTCAGGAGTATCAGACCCTAGGAGGGCATTCCTGCCAGCCTTCAGAGTAACTGGGAGCGCCGGCGACAAGCCTGGGAGCGACGACGACAAGCCTGAGAGCGCCAATAACAAGCCTAAGAGCACCTGGGAGTGGCGTGAACAAACCTGGGAGCGCTGACGACATGTCTGGGAGCACCTCGAATCACAGTCATGTATCCAGTTTGTAATCTCATCTCAGTATCTATGTATCTATGTATCTATATAGCTACCCATCTACACACGCTATATCTGGACTGGCTGCAGGTGGTGCTTGAGAGCAATTCGAGGTGCGCCTGCAAATGAGGATTTAGTAAACTCCGAGAGATACTCTGAGGCCGTGATCGAGCGACTTTGCAGATGCACCTGGAGCCGGTAATCGAGCGTATTTGGAGATACACTTGGAGGCCATGATCGAGCGGGTTTAGAGATACACTTGGGGACCGCGACCCAGCGGGTTTGGAGATGCACTTCAAAGCCGTGATCGAGCGAGTTTGGAGCTACGCTTGGAGGCCACGATTGAGCGAGTTTGGAGAAGCCCTTGGAGGCTGCGATCGAGCAAGTTTGGACGAGTACTTGTAGGCGGTCAATGGACGGCGCGCTAGGACTCAATTCATCAGGTAGTTAAGTCGCAACCGTGGAAATGTGACAAGGTTACTTTACCTTTGAAGCTGTTATGGAGGACTGGCTGGTGGCGGTCGATCGGTAGGGAGGTACGCCGGAAACTGAATCTACATTCAGGGGTCAACTCGAAATGGTGAGAATGACGGGACGACAGAACATCTTAGGTGTATACTGTACTCGGTGTATGCTGTACTCGGTGTACGCTGCACTCAGTGTTAACTCATGATGATGGCATGGAGAGATGGAGAGGGATGACTGGAATTTGTGTTCTTGCGTTGATGGTAGAGTTGACGATGAGAAAGAGTGAGATGGCCGAAGAGGATGAAAACAATATGGAGGATACGAGCCGATATGCGAAATCAGCGGTACAACTTGCCTGATTGGGTTTAGAAGACCTCGTATTGGTGTTATTACCCGCCGGATTGTGACTTGTACCTGCTGTATCGGGGATGGACAATTGACTCCCACAAGAAATTCTTTTAAGTCCCAGTTTGTCATGATGATTGCCCCCATCTCCTCTGATCTCTGTCTTTCTTGGGCTCAACTCTACCATCACTGAAGAACACGAAGTTAAGTCATCCCTCTCTATCTCTCCATGCCATAATCATGAGTTAACACCAAGTACAGCATACACCAAGTACAGCATCATCCCAAGATGGACAGTCTCCCGCTCCCAGCTAGTTTCTCATCTCTCGGTTGATGTACTCAACTCTCTACATTCCCACGATTACAAGTTAACCAATGAATAGAGTCTCAGCTGCCATCGCGCCTCACTCCACATCGACCGCCTCCACGTACTCCTCCAATCTCGCTCAATCATAGCCTGCAAGTGCATCTCCAAACTCGCTCAGTCACAGCCTCCCAGTGCATCTCCAAACTCGCTCGATCACAGCCTCCAAGTGCATCTCTGAGTTCACTCCATCTCGGCCTCCAAGTGCATCTCCAAACTCACTTGATCACGGCCTCCCAGTGCATCTCCAAACTCGATCGATCACAGACTGGAAGTATATCATTAAGGAGCGACGGTGGGTGTACAGAGATGAACAGGCAACGGAGGTGAAATGAGCGACGCGGAGTATATAATCGGGAGGTCCCGGGGTAGATAGACAGGATCTCATTTTCATCTCATCTTGTCATACAACGAAAATACACACTCTATCATTCCCAAGTTTTGATCTCACTCGCTCTGTCCATGGATCCTCACGGCCAGGTAGTATCTTATCTTTTCACCTGCTTCCTACGCTCCTCCAGCTGAATGTAGAAGGAATGCGAGGAGAGATTTTCGCAGCATCACCCATGGCATTGCAATCCCGATACAACCGTGTACTCAATGAACCCATTCCGACGTATGGTCACAGCTGGCCACAACGCAAGACCATTTGTTTACAATAGGAGACCAACAGAGCGAGAAGATACGGCGAAATGGCAATCGGAGGGCGATATGCAATGCGACGCGTGGTATTGCCACCGGGCGCAGAACAAACCGCCACCGGGGTGTCTCTGACGACTCTGAGGAGTGCATCCACCCTGACGGAGCCATCCTGCCCGGACAGAGACGTCTTTTGCTACTGTGGACACTTTATAGTATATTTTAAAGGGTATATTTATATGCATCATTAAAGAACAATGTAGTTAGAAAGGAGAATGTACATGAAAAGCACAGCACAGCTGCCAAAAGACCATTATGGATATAGTATGCCAAAGTGAATGGTTCCACATTGCGGTTATGCCCATGGCAAAATGAGAGTCAATGAAGCATCAATGATCTTAAGTTCTGTAAGTCGGATAATAAACACACGATTCGCTAGTGAATACGCATAATGGACGTGTTGCCACACTTTTCATTCAAAGGAGAAAGCAACACACTCCCTGCCCCATCTTGAAAATCAGAGTCAACAGAGCGTCACTGATTTTTGGTCTTGTTAGTCTGGTAATTAAGAAGGAATTTTGTAGTGGTTATACATAACAACAGTATTGACAACCTTTATACGCAAGAAAGAAAGCAAGATGCTCAATCTCCAATCTTGACAATGAGTGTCAACGGAGCGTCAACGATTTTTGGTCTTGTAGGTCAGGTAATAAACATGCGATTTGGTAGTGGTTATACATAATGGAAGTTTTGCCATCCATTATAGGCAGAAAATCAAGTGACACGCTCCCTGCCGCATTTTGGAAATGAGCATCAACAGAGCGTCAACGATTGTAGGTCTTGTCAGTCTGGTAATTATGAAGTTATTTTGTAGTGGTTATACATAACAACAGTATTGACAACATTTATATGCAAAGAGAAAGCAAGAGGCTCCATGTCCCGTCTTTAAAATGAGTCTCGATGGAGCGTCAATGATTTTTGGTCCTGTAAGTCGTGTAATTATTGTTAGCAACGGGTCCCGGTAACCAGCTAGCAGTGCGGGTTTTGACTGGCGGTTCGATTCGTTTCGGTTCCAGACCCGGCCAAAAACCCGAACCGTGTTTGGCTTGGAGGGTTGATACGAGGCCCGGGAATAGAACCGCGGGTATTTGGCTGGATTGGAACCGGACCGCGGTTCCAAATTTACGGTTCCTACAGCTTTGGCTCAACTTAAGTATTTGAGTTCTGATCGTATTGTGACATGATCAGTACACAGAATGTGCAGTTTGACAAGCTCTTTCACCTCCAGCAATCAGGTTTGCGATCCGACTAATATTCGGTGAGTGGCTGTGAAAAAAGATCCAAATCTAAGCGAAATTCGCTGGTGTTCGATCGCGACTCCACGAATATTGGTCGGATTGCATATCTGAAACCGGGAGGTGAAAGAGCTTGTAAAACTGCACAATCTTTGTACTGATCATGTCACAATACGATCAGAACTCATATACTCAATTGCAGCCAAAGTTGTCAGGTTGAAATGCCGGGTTTTTGGTGGTAAAATCGGCCCAATTGCAACGGTTCGGGTTTTCGTGTGGTAAAAACCATTGCAAAGGTTCGGTTCCGGTCCCATCCCTAACCCGGAACCGTTCTAGCGGGTTGGAACCGGTGCTAACACTACGGGTAATAAACACGCGATGTTGTAGTGATTATACATAATGGAAGTTTTACCATCTTTTATAGGGAAAAAATAATGCGACACACTCCCTGCCCCATTTTGATAATGAGCATCAAAAGAGCTTCAACGATTTTAGGTCTTGTTAGTCTTGTAATTATGAAGTAATTTTGTAATGGTTATACATAACAACAGTATTGACAACCTTTATATGCAAAGCAGAATACGAGACTCTGCGTGTCCCATCTTGAAAATGAGCGTCAACGGAGTGTCAACAATTTTTGGTCATGTAAGTCGGGTAATAAAAACGCGATTCGGTCGTGACTACACAGGATGGAAGCGTTGCCATCCATTATAGGCAAAGAAGAATGTGACACGCTCCCTGCCCCAGCATGAAAATGTGCGTGAAATGGAGTGTCGACGATCTTGGGCCTTAGATCATTGTTGAATGAAGCGCGCTGTGGATGTCAACGTCCATATAGTCAATTTTGGCTGTTTTTGTGGTCTAAAACGCTCGTGAACACTTAGTTGCACCTTTGTATATGAAACGATTTGTTACTGTTCAGGAAGCTATCGCGGGAATATCACTTGCTTATTTGCTCAAATAGGCAGTGGATTACTTGTTTATGGACACCTGCGATCAAGCGCCAATTAGATTACCCACGATGCAAGACCATCAATTGTTGACACTCCGTTCACCGTCATTTTTAGGATGGGGCAGGGAGCATCTCTCTACTTGTTTGCTATATAAACGTTGTCAATACATTAGAAAATGACCATGCAGTACCATAGTCCATATTTTGCAATTAACAGTAGGATATCTGAATGCGACCATAAATAGAACAACAGGAAACCCAGAACTGGAGATTGGACCCGACGGGTCTAGCTGGACGTGGCAAAACACACGGGTTGACCGGTACGGGGCCGGGTTTGGACTGCCAATAAGCAGCGGGTCAGGTTTCAGGATGGTTCTGGAACCGAACTGAACCGTTTGTTGGGTCCAAACCCAGACCACTTGAGGGTTACCAGGATCCGTTGCTAACTCTATTCATGGCCTCTCTATGCACTGCCTGCAAACTTGATCATCGTGATGTTGTAATGACTGGGAATTTTGAAGGTGGATTTGGTGATGCAAGTCCCTGATAGTGGACAAAGTAGACTTAAAACAACTCTGAGGAGGCTACAGAACCATATATGGTATAGGTAATAGCCGAATCTCATTTTTTAAAGCAGCAACTCATTCAATGTGGGATTTCAACACCGCTGCTACTATGGCAACCCAGGGAGGTTGGGTACGGCTTGAATAGTCTGACTTGCACCTTGCCTTGATTATGGCCAAAATGGCTACAGAAGGGTTATAGCACGCCGCAATACTGAAAACAAAATACCGGATCAAGAAACCTAGTGCTGAAGTCCAACAAGAGTGAAAGTGGGGAGTTGTGTTACGTTGGCATTGAAAGGTAAAGCCTGCATCAGAAACACAGCCGGCAATGGGTGTGAAATGCAAATCGACGACTGCCTTCCTGGCCCAAATCGTTCAGGACAGAATCCGCAATCAGGTTGGACACCCATGGGAACTGGTGCACCTCCCCAGGACTGACACAAACAACCGACACCAGCACCGAGACCACCACAGCCCAGAATGTCAACTTCGCCCTTGGTGATAATCAGGGAGCTGAGGATTCCCACATCACCCGTGTGCCATCCTGATATGCATATATGTATGCTCCCCTTCCGAACTCCCAATCTTTCAATCATGAATCATATCCCAAGTATATCAAGCGCAATAAAGATAGTATTCCTCATATGCTGACTGATGAAGGAACAACAACGGGTTAGTACACTATCTGCTGTGTTGTAATACAGCTAACGTCCGTTGTGCAAACGAGTGCAGCCTATTCAGTGAACCAGCAAGTGAAGGCAAGAATTTAAAGAAAGGAACGTGATTTTTGAGCTTATTATTATTCGAAACCAGCAGATACTTTAAAGTATATATTAAAAGATATATTTATATGTATTATTGAAGAACAATATAGTGAGAAGGGAGAAAGTACATTAACAAGATCGAAAGGCTGCCAAAACACTATGAATCACATACTGCGCCAGATGAAATAATTACGAATTGTGAAAATGCCTGTGGCAAAATGAGTGTGAATGGAGCATGAGTTATTTTTGGTCATGTAAGTCAGGTAATTGAAAAGTGATTTGGGCGTTGTTATACATATTCAAAGCATTTGCTGCCTTTACAGGCAAACATGCAGGTGACAAGTGGTCTGCCCCATCTTCAGAAAGAGCTTTAACAGAGCATCAACTATTCTTCGTCTTGCATCTTCAGCAATTCATGTGGGGCTTGATCCCAGACATCAATACACAAGAAGTTGGCAGCCAATATAGGCAGATAAGCAAGAGATCGGCCCGCGACAGCCTCCCAGACAGTATTATCTGAATTCATTTACAAAGCTGCAACTGACCAGTGTTCGTAACAGTTCCAAATTCCAGGTTCTGTTCTGACTCTGGATTGAGACAGAACCCAGTCTGTTGCAACAGGATTCCCTCCCAAACGTGCTCCTCAAATGTCCAAATTTCTCACTTCAATTTGGTATGTTAGTTTTCATTGTATCGCGACATGATCTATATTTGAAACATGCTGTTAGATGCCATACTTTTGCATCTGTTGTCTGATTTGCGATCACATCAACATTCGTTAAGTTGCTATGAAAAACTGGTCATTGTAGCAACATTGTCGGTTTTAATTCACAGCGACTGAACAGTTATCTATCCGATTGCAAATCCGAGAACCGGAAGTGAAACAGGGAATTAAACTGCACATTTCATATATTGATTATGTCGCAATGCGATATCAATTCAAATACTTAATTTGAGTGAAAGTTGTTGGCACCACAAAATAAAACTAATGATCGGTTCCAACCCGGCCCCAAACCCACGGGTTGTACGTGCCGTCCAGGTAATCACCCGGAATGGGGCCTTTGCTCCAGTTTCAACGTCGGACCATAGCCAGGTTACCCCGAACCATTGCTCACAGTACATTGATTTCTTGAAGAGCGTTTTGGCCTAGACAAATGGTAAATACTTCATATATAAATAATAACAGCCACATCCCGCTGTGATTGACAATCAAACAAGGGCACTAATCATTAACCCTACGTTGACGCTCATTTCCGGGATTGGGCTGGGAGTGTGTCACTTCCACTGTTGTCGTAAAAGGCTGCAAATCCTTCGATTATGTATAATGAAGACCAAATCACATCTCTATTGTCTGTCTTACATGACCAAACATTTTTGACGCTCCGTTGGCACTTATGTTTAGGATATTGTAGCACTGTTGTCTCTAGCGTTTTTGCCGAATAAAAGTGGCCAATACTTTCATTGTGCATTACAGCGACCAAGTCTCATATTAATTACCTGACTGACAGGACCTAGAATCTTTGATGCTCCATTGACAGTCACTCTCAGAATGCGGCAGGGATTGTGTCAGTTTCTCGTTTGCCTATAAATATGGCCAATATTTCATTTCTGAATGTCTGTAACCAATTGCCACTCAGTGTACCCAAGATGCAAAACCTAAAATTGTTGACACTGTATTGATACTGATTTTCAGGATGGTGTACGGAGCGTGCCTCTGTTTGTTTTGATTATAAAGGCAGCCGATGCATCCAAAATAGACAATGGCTTACCAAAGTCAATATTTTGTGATTAACAGTATGATATCTGAATGCGACCATAAATCGGGAAACGCGAAATGCAGAACTCGAGATTGGAACTGCCAGGTTTAGGGAAATGTGGCAAACCATTCGGGTTGATGGGTACAGGTACAGGTTCTGCACAAGAAGAGGCAGCGCATCGGGTTTGTGCACCGCTCTTAGACCGAAGTAAACCGTTGTTGCAGTCTAAAACCAGACCACTGGCATGTTACCCGGACCAGTTGCTAATACTAGACAGAGCGCACTGTTCATGGACAGAAGATGACATCATGGGGATACTCCTGATGGATATCAAGGCGCCATTCCCAACTGTGGCTAGACGAAGACTAATTCTGTGAAACAATCACAAGAGAATTGATGGTGACCTCATATGATGAACTGAAAGCTTTCTCTAAGTCAGGATGGTGGAGATGGTAATTGAAGGCAGTGTCTTCCTAAGTCACCCCATAGAAGAAGGTGGACCTGAGAGCTCACCCTTATCGCCGATTGACTTCGCAATGGATACCGCTGGACAGGTGATGTAAGAGGAAGAAACAGTGCGATGAATTGAAGGCATCTCCTTCGTAGCTGATCTCGGATGGGTAGTGACAAGAGAGAATATGAACTTGGTGGTAACGAAACTTGAGGCCTGCGTAGTGGCGACCATAGAATAGGCCCGTAGGCAAAATCACCAGTTCGACACTGCAAACACTGATGAACGACACTTTGCAATTAGGAGAGGCACCAAGAACCTCCTCTGGCCAAAACTAAGAGCTTGAATCGAAGTGGGAAACAGTTTCATCTGATTCAACAAACCAGAGACATCGTTGCTGGGAGTCTGGCTCGACGCATACCAGATGGTCAAAGAGCACCGCAACCACTGCATAAAGTATGCCAGAGCAGTAGAAGCCTGATTGTGGGTACTCACAACGATATACAATATTTTCCGAGAGCAGGGACAAGCCACACAATCAACCCGCATCCATGTGATTGTACAATCTGCCGGTGATCTCTTGTGGAATCCGACAGAAATCGGCAGACGAAAGGATCTTTAACACATTCTGAATCAGCAGGCCAGGTATACCCCGGGTGCTGTGCCCACAATGCCACTAGGTCCAGTTGTGAGAGAATCAGGAGTCACACCTGCGCCAGTAGCCATTGAGTTCAGGCAGCAAATGATTCACTGTCCGGCTCGCAAGTACATGCTAAGACTCAGAGCTAAAGCAGATGTACAACCACCCCCTGTCTGGTTCACAGATATGTAGGGTCATCAAAATAGAGCACGAATGATGCCGAGAGGCAGATACCATGCGTTGGTCCTTTCTGGACGAACAACTGGTGGTCAAAACAGTCATACTGGGCAACGACACTTCTGCAAAAAGAGAAGCAATATGTTGAGCATGAGAGATAGAGGCCAAATGGACGCAGGGGTCTGGATCTGGTGGACGGATGGATTACGATCCAATGATGGGAGAGTGGGAGCTGCATGTGGATGCAAGCATAGAGATGGCTGGAAAGCATTCCGCAGCCACCTAGTCACTGGACCAATGGGGCTCCACCATAAAGAACTGTGGGCAATCCGACTCACACTCTGTGAGTTAGTATAGAAAAGGCACACACTGCAGACACTCAGAGTGACAACGGTAGCTGTATTCAGCGACTCACAAGCAGCCATTCCACGAATGGAGCACATGGAACCTGGGCCAATGCAGCCTCAAGCCAGGTTGATTAACCAGAGCAGAAGGACTCCTCGCGAAGCCAGCATAGAGACAGCAATCCACTGGGCCCCAGAACACTCTGGTATCCCTGGAAATGAGAGATCAGATCACCAAGCGAATCTAGTGAGAGAGGGCTACAGGTGTGGCACAGTACAAGAGCGAGTATAAACCTCAGCAGGTGAACAGGAACAGATGAATCTCAGAAGCAAAGATGGCAGCGAAGGCTCAGTGGGAGGCCGAAACATGCAGTAACTATCATGGTTATATGCTGACAGGCAAATCTGGAATCAATAGACTGATCCCAATGAACAGTTAGAATCCTCTGTCAGTGAGATTCTACCCACCGAAGTCTTGACACACGCCGGTGCGCATGTATGTGAAACAGACTGGACACCATGACAATGACAAACGCTAGTGGTCTAGCAGCAGAGGCAGGACGGTGGCCCAGAGGCGGGAACATCTCCATCACCACTGCAGCCGATGGCAAGACCAGCAGAAAACACTCTCCAAAGAGGAGGGGAAAGCGAAGGGATGGAGAGCGGGCAGATGCCAACACTTGCAAGACTCTGAACTGCTCACCCTGGAGATGTGCGATAAAGCTGTGATGGACTTCCTGCCAGCAACTGATGTTGGGAAGTTCCCGCGCAAAATGGGAGGAGGAGTAAGAGCTGGGGGGCAACGGGTGGAGGAGTAAGAGCCAGCGGGCAATGGGTGCAGGAGTAAGAGCCGGCAGGCAACGGGCGGAGGAGTAAGAGCCGGCGGGCTCTGCTTGAACTCATCCCTTTTCCTTTGTATTCTATCGACCGCTTTTAGATGCTTTCTGTTGTCAGAAGGGGACGACCGGTAGCAGGAGTGGAGCTCCGCCATCTAGCCGGCCCGCCCGGAGACGGAGGGGATTAAGGGGCTGTCATACTCTAAGTAGAGTGAATACAGTATGATTAAAACAAAACAAAACTGGCTCCAACCGCTGCAAATCTATCTGGTATCAACTGTGCCAGTACTGTCATGTGTATGCAAAATCAAATCAAGGTGATTGCAAGATCAACCTCATATGCGCCTCATATGAGCCTTATACGAAACGGAGGACCCCCGCTAAAGTATTATGTGAACACCCCTTTAGAATCCAGGCTGAGGTCGCCGTCTGTCGCTATAGTACCTTTCGTGTAGGCAGTGACGCCATCCGGTTAATGAACTGTGATACAATTGCGACTAGCCCGATAACCTTAATCACATTTATGCGAAGCTCGCAAAGTTGCCCGCAGCTAAAATTATTTCTGTGCGGCCATATGTGGTTCTAATGACATGTGCCCCTGGAAAAAACTCCCGCAACCTAACCCCGCCGGCCCTCCATTCCCGGCACCCGTACACAGCCCAACCACATATTGTCGGTTTTGGGGTAAAGCTGTGGATTAAATAGGCACGAAGTGCTTGACACGGACTCTGCAAATACCTGTTGCTCAGCCGCACAAGGCTGCAGCGCGATCTGCCCAGAGCTGAAAAAGCGGGGCGCAGCAAATAGACCAAGCCCCCCATTGCCCTTCATCGCTTCCAGCTTATCATCCCCACTACTCAACATTTCAATCGCCATAAACGAGTTCTAAACCGCAATATGGATGGCCTCTCAATCGCAGCATCTGTGGCGGGTCTGCTTCAGGTTGCAGCAAAGGTTGTCAACGTCATTTCTCGCGCGGCTGAAATACGCGAAATGCCTAGTGTAGTGCGCAATGTGCTGGCCGAAGCCTACGCACTCCAAGCGATCTTTCATCACCTCCAAGACTTCATCCTCAATTTTGCAGATGGAAACCACGACGATCGAAAGTCGATGATATACCTCGAGCATTTGGTCGCCACACTAACAGGCTGCGTTTGCGCCTTCGACCAACTTGAAATGGTGCTAGAAGGCCTTAACGCGAATCTTGATGTCAGTTCATCGCTCGGTCTCTGGGATAGTGCAAAGTGGGCGTTAAAGAATCAGGATCTTGGTCGGGTTCTCGGTGACCTGCAGAATCATAAATCATCACTAAACCTAATGCTCTCGATTGTTACTTGGTTTGTGCTCGCTTCAGTATAAAAAACCCAAGGCTGATATTTCCATGCGGTCAGCCAATCAACCCAAGAGGCACTACTTCGTATGACACATTTAACTCAATTCGTGGAGTCAGTTGTAGCCTCAGATCCAAATCTCTCTGCGCGCATGGCAACATTCGGTTTTCCGCCGGAAAATAGTGTCGATACGTCCTCGATCCGGTCCATTTCGACCTTAGCAACTGTCAGAAGCCTCGAGAGATCCTCAGCGCGCTCGTTTGAGCATACCCTGTCCAATGCGCGTGTATACCAAAATGCAACTGGAAACTCATCAACAAATTCCTTCAAGACTATTGTTACTTCCGATTCTAAGTGGTCGCAACTCACAGGGCTAAGCCAATCTCAGATATCAAACATTTCGGTCATTTACCTACCCATACACACCTGCGAACTACACAACAGTGACTTTTTTGACCACCAGGCGAAAGCCGATGACGGATCGGTAGCGCTACATAGAGCGGCTGCCCAAGGAGACACAACTATGGTTCGGTTTCTCAGTACCATCGTAGGTTCGAACTTACGATCCAAGGACAACTCCCAGCGGACAGCGCTGCACCATGCAGCTTTAAATGGGGACAATGCCACTGTTGGGCTGCTGGTCGGCGAACTTGGGGTCGACCAAGAGGCCAAGGACGACAGTGGGAGCACTGCTCTGCACGTCGCGGCTTACGGCGCGCATGATACAACTGTTCGGCTGCTTGTCGGTGAGCTTGGGAGCGAGAAAGAGGCCAAGGACAACAAAGGGAGGACGGCACTACACTGTGCTGTGATCAAAGGGCATGATGCCACAGTTCGACTACTTGTCAGCGAGCTTGGGGTCAACAAAGAGGCCAAGGACGACAAAGGGAGGACTGCGTTGCACGACGCGGCTTCCTGTGGGCATGATGCCACTGTTCGGCTACTTGTCGGCGAGCTTGGAGTCAACAAAGAGGCCAAGGACAACAAAGGGAGGACTACGCTACATAATGCGGCTTACAACAACCACAGTGCCACTGTTCAGCTCCTTGTCAGCGAGCTTGGGTTCGACAAGGAGGCCAAGAGCAACTCAGAATTGACGGCGTTACATCTGGCGGCTTACTACGGGCATGATGCCACTGCTCGGCTGCTTATCGAGCTCGGTGCTGACAAGGAGGCCAAGGCTAGCGACGGGTCGACGGCGCTACACTGGGCAGCTTACAACGGGCACAATACCACCATTCAGCTGCTCGTATGCGAGCTTAGTCTCAACAAGAATGCCAAGGACAACAAAGGCAGGACGCCGCTACACCGCGCGGCTTCTAGAAGACACAACTCCACGACTCAGCTGCTCCTTGAACTCGGGACCGAGAGTCTGGCCCTGCCGTGAAACGAAACATCCATGCACTCAGCCTCGAGAGTGAGGCCCGGGACGGACGACAGGTAAGAAGCAACAAGACTGTATATCCTGGGGCGATTGCTGAATAATTCCCCGACGTTAGTATATGAAAGAGACCGACATATTTATGTTTAATAAAAGGTATTATACGCAAACCTGAGTGAACCCGTTCGTCATTCCCGAGTTTTGGAGGGTGTGATATCGCATAGTCCTATTCATTAGTCAGATTTTGCTGAAATATGGAGCTGGGGGGGGAGAGATCGTGCATTCAAATCTCATTCAGTCTGGGAGAAGGAGGGAAGGTCATGTTGTGTTGTGGCTGGCTGCGCTATTTCTGATGTATCTAGACGATTACTGACGATGTTTCGGGGGCGAATTTCAAGGATCGGGTTGGGGCAAGTGATGCACAGATCGTTGATGTTTAATGCCCACAACGATCTACGACAGATTTATATTTATCACCAACTTCAGAACCTCCTCAATGTCACACGGGTATTCCCGATAGTGTATCTAGTCCTAGTAACTGCTTGTGCGCGGGGTGATCAGCTGTTATTTTCAACTCTTCTCAAGACCAGATACATCGCTTATTTCTTCGAAAACTCTGGCGGCCTGTGATATTTATGATTGGTGTTGGAAATGGTAGTGGCGCTGTGAGAATGTCCAAAAGCGATACCGTTCTCTTTGTCTAGCGGTCACTTCAAATACATAATGACAAGACCATATTGGCCGCTCCGCCACTTGGGCGGGCTCGAGCGCGGGGTTGAGCAGATTTCCAACAATTGGAAAGATGTAACATAATGTGGAATGTGGAGAGTAAGGAATCAAGTCTACTCGGCATTCGACAATACGCAAGATACGTGATCCGTAGAAGCCCGTACTATACTGGTTACTGTGGTCCGGACGCAGCCAGGTGCGACATGTAATCCGGTACTGGACGCCCATGGCTGACACCGTTTTTTGTGCCGGACATTATGGTGCTGACATCTGTCATGCCATATAATGCCGAGGCGTATGAACACCCAGTTGATCAATAGCGAAGCTTGCGGAGTAATGCTAGAACTGGCGGGATCAGACGTGATCCTGTGGGAGAAGAACCGACTTGTAGTTAGCGATCGCAGGATAATAGAATATGAACACTTATCCCTTTGCCGGTAACCGGATTTGGGCCCATAGATGGGCCCGCTTTTAAAATTCACATCACTCAACCACAATCCAGCCAAATGCCCTCAGAATAAATAAAAATACTCTACATATGTTGAAATTCATAAAAACAATGTTGTTTGGGCATGAAACACAAAGCCTCATTGCAGTCCTCACACTTTATGCTGGTTTTCATGCCTTCTCAACTACAACCCTGACTTCTTTTCCACCTGCAAATGAAACAATCTACTAGACTGTCCATCCAAAGTGGGGAATGCATTCCTGTCGCCTTTTGCCAGAGGGGAAGAGGGGTGTGCTTGGTAACCCACCTAGAAGGCAGTGGGCGCTATGCAGATTGTGTCGCAGCAGCTAGCCGAGTGGTTTTTTTGGCAGGCACACTCTGCTAGGAACTTTTGATTGTTGATGGACTTGCAGCTTGCAGATGGTCATGCACAATGGAGAAATGGAAGACAATGTGCTCCACATTGCGTTCTTTGCTTCCTGGATGATATTCATAGATTATGAGGTTAATGATGAGAGCAGTCTCCAGAATCTAGTAGAAATGTGGGTACCGATTGCATCTTGATATGTGCTGTGTAACACAATAGGTCTGGTACTGGTCGGGCACATCCATACACAACATTTGCTAGTTCTAGGCATCAACAATGGCTGGTATTTGAAGCTCTTTCTGGTGTTTTCCAGGAAGAAATCTGGAATTTGCTCCACTAGCATTGGTACTCTTGTTGTCTGGATACTTTCCCATTCTCAGCACCAGTGAATTCTGACCACTTAGTGGATTGTAGTCATCATGGTAACAGGAGAACTGTCCATCCATAGCAAAGTTGCAACCCCATCATTGAGAGCTTCACTTCAAAAATAATAGGGCATTTTGAAATTTTTCCAAACTGTTAGCTCCTTGGGAAATCCTCGGAACTGCTGCTTATACGTGTCACATTCTTCTATACCCACCTGAAGGAGCTCTGCTATCAGAGAATGTGTTGGAAAGAGGTTGTGCATGAATACATTGAAGGAGAGCTCTCAATGCCTCTGGTGTAAACATCAAATCAATTAGTAAATCATTTTTCCAGCATCTGTAAGCCGTAACAGAAGGGACTCTGCATCAACAGGAGCCCCATCACCTGGATTTGGTGAGGGGTGAACCTCCCAGATATAGCTCGTCTGTAGCATGTTGAAAGACATATATCCGTGACTAATTGGCTTGTATGCTTACTTTGCAATGTGAATTGTTCTGCCTGAACATAGAATCATGGCTTCTTAAATAGCAACATTGCTGCCATGTACTCAGCTGCGGGAAAATCCAGAGCTGCTCCAGCAGAATATCCACCTTTCAATGCCAAAAAAGCAAACATTCAGGTGTTTCAGTTGGGGAATTGTATGGAGAAATATGAAAGAAGTGGCGGTGTGGTGAAACAGTGGAGCTAGAAGGCAAATAGCACATCATCAACACTCCGCCACACATCTCGAACTATGAAGAAGTGATCTGTGGGAAAGAGCGGTTCAGGCTGAAGGAGCAGAGGGAGAAAGTGAGAAGATACGATACTTCAAGACCATGAGGTTCCATGATATTGTGGAAAGACCAAGTCCGACCAAAAGTTGGACAAGATTCAGTGTGTATTCATTGTATGATGGTATGATGGGATGGATGGAATCTACCCCAGTGTCTCCTGAATCTATACTCCCCATCACTCAGACAATATCTGTTACGCATGTATCCCTCTACGCCCATGTCGCCCAGTCCATCTCCATTGCCATCATCCCTGAATCTCCGGAGATGCAGAGTTGCTCACTCCTTTGCCAAGCATAGAGGTGGTGGTCATGAGAAACAGATTCTCCCACCACAACTCCTCCCTGGCCCGGTGGTAGAAGCAGACCTCACCTCTTTAGTATATACTTATATGCGAACCCAACAGAATATAAGAATAACATGAACCCAAAGCAAAGACACCAACATAAAGCATGAACTGATAGGCAAAATATACCCCCAACGGAAAGACACCAATGTAAACCATGAAACAAAAGGAAAACTGTACCCCCAAAGAAAAACCATCAACTGAAAGGAAAACTGTAAACCCCAAGGAAATCAACAAACTCAAAGGAAAACCACTCACCCAAATAAATAACATACAAACTCTCACTCCTTGCGTACCCACTTTCTCCTGGCACCTTGCGTTTCTGCCTTCATTTTGCATTGACTACTTGAGATGTTCATGATGTCGCCAGGCCGAGTAAGAAATTGAACTATCGTATACACTGCTGCTGTGCCTTGTACCTGGACCTGTACATGCAACTCAGGGTCTGCCAAAACTGCTTTCTGGAAGATAGGTACAGCTTTGTTCCCCATTTTTCTCTCATGGTGTGCCAACATCTCTGTCTGCTTGTCCAACATTCTGTTACAGTTCAGGTCAAGTCCAAGCCATTCCAGGGAGCAACTAACGTATTGTTTGTCCTCTCTGTCGGTGTTGTCAGAGAAGCTACATTTGCTGTTGGGAGAGGCTGGCTGCTCGGGCTTTGGGATGCCTTTCTGCTTCCCATCTGTAGGCCTCTCTAAGATCGTATTGGCATCAGTCGGGGTGGGAGCTGGCTGGGTTGTACTGGCGTATGTCTCGGTTGAAGCAGGTGGGATTCTACTTCCCTCCTTCTAGATGGGCACTGGCCGAAGCATACCAGAGACTTTCTAGGTAGGCGTAAGCGGTGATTAGTGTTGGCAACAGTTCCGGACCGGCACTTCGGGTCCGGATCTGGGTCGGAACCAACCCCTTTCGAAATTGGCGGTCCTTGTCGTCAATACACCCAAAATGTCGATTCAGGTACATTTCGATGGGCTTCTGACAACCCGTCTGACCTGGGCAGGTGGTCAGCGGGTTGTCCAGCAGGTCCACCTGTAGGTTCATTCAATGCTCTTGTTTTTGCTGTTTCATAATAGTTCCCTATCAAAATTGTATTTTCAACATCCAATAATGACTTTTTGCATGTTTTGCAGATTGCGATATTGATTATTTTGGAATCAGTATTTTTCCACGTCTGGTTTCTGTTTTTGAGTTACAACGCTGTCAATTGTTCTGTGCTGAGCTCTAATATCTGCGCGATACACGAATAAGCCAATATTTATTACCAAGAGTTGTCAAGGCTCGGGTGATGCTCTTTTCATGATGGAGTAACAAGGATATGGTCTACTATTTTGGCTGAAAAGGCAGCCATTACTTTGCATACAAATTTGGGCCACCAAGCGACATGTAGATTAACCAAGATGCAAGACCAAACATTGTAGATGCTCATTTGACGCTCATTCTCAGAATGGGGCAGTGATCATGTCGCTTTCTTTTCTGCCAATAAAGGCTCGCAATATGTTGGTTATGTGAATCAGCGACCAGATTGATTTGGAATTACCTTACAGATATGACCAAAAATCATTAATGCACCATTAATGCTCATTCTCAGATTGGGGCACTGACCGTGTTGCTTGCTTTGTTGCCTGTAAGGGCTGCCAATGAGTTTGTCATGTGTATCAGCGACCGGATTCATTTGTGAGTACCTTATTTACATGACAAAGATTCTTGACGCTGCATTGACACTCATTATCAGAATGGGGCCGTGACACTGTTGGTATCTGTATTGCCTATATAGGCTGGCAACACGTTGGTTATGTGAATCAGTGACCAGATTGATTGGGAATTACCTCAGGTACATGACCAAAAGTCATTGATGCTGCATTAATGCTCATTCTCAGAATGGGGCAGTGACCATGTCGCTTTCTTTTTTGCCTAGAAAGGCTGCCAATATGTTGGATATGAGTATCACTGACCAAATTGACTTGTAATTACCTTACTTATCTAACCTAAAATTTTTGACGCTGGGTTGACGCACATTGTCAGAATGCGTCAGTGACCGTTTCGCTATCTGTTTTGCCTATAAAGACTCCCAACATGTTGGTTTGGATGGCAGTGACCAAATCAATATTTAATTACTTTACTTTCAAAACCAAAAATCATTGACGTTCCGTTGATGCTCATTTTCAGAATGGGTAGTGACCGTGTCGCTATCTATTTTGCCTATATAGACTGCCAACACATTGGTTTTGCATGGCAGTGACCAAATGAATATTCAATTTCCTTACTAACAAGACCAAAAATTGTTGATACTCCGTTGACGCTCATTGTAATGTAATGGCTAGTCAAAATTTGCTGCCATTGGGAATGGTATGGATAAGTATTTAAGGTCCATTGATGCTGTTCGGGATGATTTGGACTGGATGCTGTGGCCCAAGTAATATTCTCGAACGGGTCGCTCTCATTCTATCAAACGTTATGGCTTACATTGAATGATGCATCTCACCCGATATGCTTGTGTTGATCAACTACCATTCGGATATAACTGCTCAATATTCTCTGATCATATTACTCTAACTGAAATTCTCGGTCAAGCTGCATAATGATCCTGCTGAAACATATTGTCCCATTCTGTCCTACTTTTTTCTGTTTCCCCTGATCCTCCTTGTTTCTGTAGCATTGACCATCACCAACCCTTTTTCACTCTTTTCCTTGGCTCTCCGTGTTGGCCAAATCAATCCGGGTACATTTGGAGTGGGACACACAGCACTGTGCTCATGGCTTTCTGGATCCTCAATGCAATTGTCTAGCTCTCCATCTGATCTATTATCTGCCTCATAGTGGTCTTCGCTATCATTCGAGTTATCCAAGTCACCATTCCATTTAGGCCAATGTTCAGTGTCCGACATACTTTCAGGCGCACTGACGTCATCGCTTACGGCTGGAAGACGTTTGATTCTCTGTATTCGGTGAACATTCAATACTTGAGTTTGTCCTCCAGTCAGTTCCATTGCAGAAAAAGCTGGTGACAACGGGGATCTTTCCGATGATTTAAATGCAGCCGCACAATCATGTTGGTAGTTTGACCAGGATGCTGTGACACTTTCTTCCGTATCTGAAATGTATCCTACGGCTGCCGTTTGCTTGTTTTGAGCGCATGATTCCTTCTGTGTGGTACGTAGGTTTGGGCTGCACTGCCACATCTCCCAAAAGTCGAAGACCTTGGCCATTCTGTGCAATTTCCTTTCCTCTGCCTCTCTCTTTAATTCCAAGTTGATATTGGTTTCTGACCTATCCAAAAAAGGGTAATTGACTGCCGATATTCGATTATTGGCGGGAGCAACCTTCCTTCCTACAACCTTCCACTGAAGCGTCTTGCATGTGATTTTTGAGTACCTCCCGCCGATAGTGTCTCAACCAAGTGAATACCTGCTCTCCACTCAGACACCCTGTGGAACGGTTGAGAATATGTCGCGTCCCACATTGGAGAGATCAGTGTACTTTGAGTGCATTTCCACTTGCTGACACAACCATTCCACAACATCTTGTATCCAAAATGTCCTGCTAATGTCAATTGGGTCGGGGTCCTAATCATCAAGATTCGGATTAACTTGCCCCAAATTCTTTGGCAATTCCGGTAGCAAGATGAAATGGAGCCTTGCGGCTGTCAATAAGCGTGCTGCATGATCACTTCATCTGGGTGTCATTCCTGCCACATATTTAGGCGTCAAGTAATCTTCATCAACACTGGACAAATCATATGAATCAAAATATGATAGACCAGATTGAGAAGCCATTGCAGAATGGATGAGGTCTTTGCTCCGTAGTTTTTCATGTTCCGTGACCGACAATTGTCTGTGTTTGGCACAGTATTCATTCTCCACGTACGTTAGAAATGCCTCTTGGTATTTGGTATATTAAGAAGTCTGGTCCTCAGGATTGATATCCATTACTTCGTCCCATATCCCAAATGATCACAAATTCCGAAAAGCATTCATGATTTGTGCCGAAATATTATGCATACCCATGATTGGAGTGACTTCAGCATAGAATTGTGACAGCGTTTGTTGCGCAAACTTCACAGTGAAGTATAAATCGTCTTTCAACTGAGTTTTCTTGTTAGCTACAGTTGGCAAAATGGCATCGATACAATTCAACATGTAATTATAGACACCGAAAACATGATGCTGGGTGACAGTATGACTTTTCGACATCCACGGAGTCCAGTATGGGAAATACCTTAACACTTCCATGACGTACTTGATGATTGTGCATTCATCCTCTGTTGTGTAGAGTGACTGGTAATCGCTGTATTTTGGATTTTTCAGCCACTCGCAGGTGAATTGGCGTAATCAGTATACTGGCTCAAGCAACTGCAGTGTCAAATTCCACCATATTTTCACAAGCATAATTAAAAGCACTGCGGTTCGTACTTTGGGTTTTTGGCAATCAATGAACTCGTTTCGACAACCTGGTGTCAACATAGTCATAATAGCTACCATTCGCTGCTCTATGATGGTCTGTTCCAGAACTTGCATAGTATTTTGAAATACGTACTTTGTTAATTTTCTCTGCCAAACCTGGTTTCATAGCAGACACCGTGTTGATTCTAGCATTGGCTTCTTTTCGAAGACTTTGACTCTTCCCAATATCTGTTGTTTCATTCTCTCCAAATTGCTGATCACGATTATGTGCTTCCCACGATATTGTACAGCCTTTGACACCGAGACTGCGCATACATGCACCTGAAGCAAGCTGAACGACATGCGCCATGGGTGGTATGTGGTTTCTACATGCGGGCCACTCGATTCCTGAGGCGTGAAGTGTAGATTGTAGTTCTCGAATCGTCGAGTAATTTGAGGAGGCCTTACCAGTTCTAATTGCGAATAAGCGGCCGTCAGTCAGCTCAAAACGATCTAGCACTTTCTTCAAATGTATGGCTAGCCTTGCCCCAGTGTGTTGACCTTTGACCTATTATCCTTACTTAGCTGTTAAAATAGGGAATGAACTGGCTATAGACCTCATCGAAAGCAAGTTGCACTTCCTGCATTACCCCATTTTGATCCAGACAGTATGCAATGACCGACCTTATTGCTAATCTGTTTGTTGATGTCCACCCATCCATACTTAAACTAACTTTATTTCTCGTTGGCAACTGCTTCATAATTGCCTCCACAGTCAGTGAGTATTCCCTCCAACAAATGCTGCTAAGAGTGCTAGCTGACGGTAGCACAAGGAGGCTGTTTACTATGTTATATGACCGCCTTAGCTCCGGTTGTGATATTGCGTTCCACAGAAAATGAGTTGAACCAAATGCTAATATTAGGTAGCGATTCCAAATGTTTTGGTGAAATTGGGCAGTTACAAAGTGTTCAGCTGCCAGTTTGGACCATTTTGTATGTTAACACAGTGAATATAGCTTAGAAATTAATCACGACAATGAATATCCTGACCAAACTTACCATTGTGATCCCACGACTTCGCTGACTCGTCAGAATGGCCAGTGCTGCTCCATCCACCATGAAACTAGTCAATTCAGTAACCTCCGACTATGTTGATTTGTTCATCTTTGCAATCTTCGATTTCGCCACCAGCTGTTTGCCCATTCGGCGGGTCCCATGTTCTGACGGATGGCGAAGAACCAGATGAGAAACGATACATATGATGCAAGGGCTGCTGATCTCCTCAATTCCGCAATGCACAATCAACCGCCATGATGGCTCATATCTAGATTTCTTCGCAGCAATAGAACGCTTCGAGCCCTCATTGATAGAAGCACACCTAGCATCGATTATGATTTTTGAAGCGAGGTCGTTCAAATCCCAAATGAAGACGCGTTGATTTTTCAGAGCTGTCGCAGATTTCGGGATTAGCATTATTCTCCAACAAGGTGGCCAATACATTGATTATAGATACATATCATTCCAAAGCCTTTGGATTATGCAAGATACAAGACCAAAAATCGTTAATACTCTGTTGAAGCTCATTTCTAGAAGATAGTTGCGATGTCTTTGCTCGCAATTTTTCGTTGACAGGCGGCCAACAAATGGAATATGCGTAAATGTCATTGAACATCCGTTGGATTATATAAGATTCAAGACCGAAAATTGTTGACGCTAAGTTGTCACTGATTTTTAGAAGATAGTTGCGATGTCATCCCTAGCGTTGTTGCCTTGACAGGTAGCTGATACATCGAATGTGGGCAAATATCATTGAACAGCCCTTCGATTATCCGAAATGCAAGACCACAAATTGTTGGCCCTCCGTTGATGCTCATTTCTAGAATTGGGTAACCAACAAGTTGCTTTCCATTTGGCGTATGACAACAACCAAGTGACTCACTTTTGAATGCCTCAACTATGCCGCTGTTTGATTGCTGACAGTAAAAGACTCCATCTCGTTGACTCTTTGTTGACTCTCATTTCTACGTGATAGTAGTGATGATATGCCTAGCATATGTGGCTAGAAAGGCTGCCAATGCTCCGGTTATGAGTGAGAGTCATTGCCCAGCATTTGAATTATCCAAGATGCAAGATGAAAAAGCATTGACGCTCCATTGACGCTAATTTCTAGAGTGTGATAATAAATGTTTCACATGTCCTTTTAACTATAAAAACGTCCAATACGTTCAATTTGTCAGCATCTGACTATGGAGCGGTTTCATTGCAGAAAGTGAAAAACAATGAATCATTGACGCTCCGTTGACGCTCACATTACACACAGCCTAACAGTCATTGTAAGGCCGAACATTGTACTCCAAACATATAATGAAATTATTGACAACCAATATATCTTTTCTACATAATATTTTTTGCATCCCAATGCTTTGTCGCCCCTCACTATCTGATTCACTACTACATGAGTGACATGAGCGCTAAATGACGTAGCCATATCACATTCTAGCGCTTTCAGCCGGCAATTTGGTGCATGCAGACCCAGCCTCATATTTTTGATTAAGATCGTCTAACTGTCCCACCATTCCTAATCGAGCTCTGCTTCGTCAATTTCCATGACCTACCATGAAAATTTCACACAAGTTCGAACATGTGGACCAGGGCTAAGCGGGGAGTTATGCATTTGAGTGCATGGGTGAATGCAGTATGACGGTTGTCATGCATAATGGTTTGTATTTTGCTTTGACCACTCCTTCTGTTACTTGTATGATATCACTTATTTAAAAGTTGTTGGTAAATTTTGTCACTAATTTAGGTTTTGCTTTCGCACTTAATAGTAACAGGGATAGCGCTAACAGGCTCATTGGTCGTCGTATGGCATGATTTGGAGTTGACCATGTCCGAATGGTGCGCTGGACCCTTGCACATGCACAGATGAATCATCATGTCTCACAATTTGGTCACTGAAATCAAGACAAAGCTGACAGGTAGCAAAATAGGAATGCAAATTGCTTTTCATGGTTGTATGTCATCAAAAATTTCCACTTGGCTGACGATTCCTCCTCAGACCCAGAAGCTGTCACCATTTCATTGTCCAAATCCGTTTTCAATCTGGTAATTAGCTCGGGAGGCAATATGGAGTGGTAGATGCTTACTTGTTGAACTGGCGTCGCTTATGGAATCTGTAAAGAATCGGATGCAGTGCCGGGCGAGAGACCAGATATGCATTCGGGCGACTGTCGTTTCCCTGAACCTAGCCTGATATGGCAAATTCCTGGTCGAGAAATACATTGCAGCATTCACGATATTCCGGGGACAATATAGAAAGTCTCTCCAAGATCTCCAAATGTTATTGGAGGATGTGCCACCGCAACTTGATCCGTTTGGGACTTGATGACTGCTGAAACTTTCAGTTCGGACATTCCATATTAGATATCACATATGTGGGAGTAGTCGGCCGAGTCCCCCCATCTCGGTTATGTCAATTCATGACGCTACATCTGCTCCTGCGAAAACCTCTCCAGGTGGCGTGGTACATCAGCAACAACTCCAGTTTCCATCTGGAACACCCGGGTATTCCTGACGGCTCTGACGGCTCTGACGGAACCTCATACCCTCTGACTGAGAATCAGACGCGATCTGTCGCCCAAGCGACGGGTTATGTTGCATACCTCCCTTGCGGCAGCTATTAGACCATGCCTCCTATTGTTGGGACGCGTCGCGTTGTATATTACTCTCGCCGCTCCAGGGTCAGGCTTCCTTTACATTGCGTCCGGAATGTGGTGACGTATACGCACCATCGGAACGACACGTATGTTACACTGTTCGCAGGGGTTGCTGTTATGCAATAGCCGTTTCCACAACGCCTGGCGATGTTAACGCCTATCTTCGGCCGATAGCCACATGCCGCACTCTCATTTATGTTTAGCTTTGAGATTTTGTCACCAATTTCAATACAGTTTTCGCTTCGAATACATCGCGTGCCGTTGCATTTGCTTCGCCATTATCGTATTTTATGGCTGAAATATACTGTCCAATCTTCACACTCTGTAGTACTATGCCCTCAGTCCTCCACATTCTGCGTTGATCCATCATCGTCTTGAGATGCTTATTCCTCCGCATCCGCATCCGCATCGTGGCACTCATACCCATCAACATCACCGACTATGCCCTCAGTCCTCCACATTGTGCGTTGATCCATCATCGGCTTGCGATGTTTCTTGCTCATCATCCGCATCCGCATCCACATCGTCGCCATCCTCGCCCTCATACCCGTCGACATCACTGGTTCCCAAGTCAAACCTCACAAGGTCAGTCTTGGGCCGTTGTCGCCAGCTGGCTGTGCGGATGGAATCGTACTCGTCGCTTTCGTCACCTTCATCTTCGTAATCCCCACTGCCCCCTGGCATCCAGAAATAAATTTCTTCATCCTTGCAATTGTTGTCTATCGGGATATTTGGATCAGTGCTTCCGATCTCAGGCTCCTCAAGCGCCACTTCGGAGGTCAAATAGTCAATAAGAATAGCATCGTCAACACTCGCTGCTTCCGTGCTGATGACCACGGCAGGCGTTGGGTTCTCCGCCTGCTGGATCTGACGCTTGACTGTAGTAAGAGTGTTGTTATACACCCTCTGTTGGTAGCTCTCCAGTAGTGTATTCCAGGTATTCATCAAGAATGTATACGTGTCTGCAACGCCAGGCGAGGTTAACAACTTGCGACTCGTCGCAGCAAGATGCGATCTTATCACCGTCATTCATATGATTGAAGTAGTTCGAGCGATCAGGTCTGTCCGCTTTCAGCTTTGACTTGGAAGCTTTCGGATGAACACCTTTGTTCTTTTGCCACTCCAGGAGAGCATGGCGCAACGCAGTGCAGGTAAACA